>OODL01000766.1_pt1 | contig 34666 bp, 36 predicted proteins | sample 1671181 | NCBI WGS metagenome assembly OODL01 (sample SAMN06348130, study PRJEB24527) | human gut metagenome | biome: human gut; feature: ankylosing spondylitis patient; material: feces | host: Homo sapiens | place: China | collected 2015-10 | reverse complement strand
TCCCCGCTCGGGATCATTGACGTCGCTGGTCATCAGATCGCGCTTAATTTCAGCTCGCTGATGTTCGTTCTGCCGCTGTCGCTGGCGGCGGCGGTCACCATACGCGTCGGCTTCCGCCTTGGCCAGGGCTCAACGATCGATGCCCAGGTTTCGGCCCGCACCGGCGTGGGCGTGGGGGTCTGCCTGGCGGTATTTACCGCTATCTTTACCGTCCTGATGCGTAAGCAGATTGCGCTGCTGTATAACGATAATCCCGAGGTGGTTACGCTGGCCTCGCACCTGATGCTGCTGGCGGCTATCTATCAGATCTCCGACTCTATTCAGGTGATCGGCAGCGGCATTCTGCGCGGCTATAAAGATACGCGGTCTATCTTTTTCATTACCTTTACCGCGTACTGGGTGCTGGGTTTGCCGAGCGGCTATCTGCTGGCGCTGACCGATATGATTGTGCCCCGCATGGGACCTGCCGGTTTCTGGTGCGGATTTATCATCGGTCTGACCTCCGCCGCCATCATGATGATGCTGCGGATGCGTTTTCTGCAGCGCCAGCCTTCCAGCATCATCTTACAGCGCGCTGCGCGCTAACTTGTCTAAGCCCGCCGCTCCGGCGGGCTTTTTCGTTCTTCGCTATAACGGCGCGTTGTACATTCCGTTACTCCCTGACACCAAAGACTCACTGATAGCCTCCCGGCAGGCGCTTATAGTGTTGCCAACAGCCCCGCAGTGGGGTTACTCAAGAAACCAAGTCGAGGATTTCAGAATGAAAAAAGTATTAGCTTTGGTCGTTGCCGCTGCTATGGGTCTGTCATCAGTTGCTTTCGCTGCCGATGCGGCAAGCACCACCCCGAGTGCAGCAGCCAGCCATACTACCGTTCACCATAAGAAACATCACAAAGCGGCCGCGAAACCGGCAGCCGAGCAGAAAGCGCAGGCGGCGAAGAAACACCACAAAGCCGCTGCAAAACCGGCTGCTGAGCAAAAAGCCCAGGCGGCGAAGAAACACCATAAAGCCGCTGCTAAACCGGCAGTAGCGCAGAAAGCGCAGGCGGCGAAGAAACACCATAAAACGACGCACCATGCAGCTAAACCGGCGGCATAATGGTCAGGGCGTTAAGGTGATAAACCGGCGCTGAACAGCGCCGGTTTTTTTCAGGAGGACATCATGCTGCAACGCTATCGCTTCGAATTGCTGCTGTTACTGCTCATCGTCTGCGCGCTGTTTACCCTGCGCTTGATGTTTAAATAGCTGTCTGCTGAACCCATTTACGGGCCGGCGGCGTATAGTCGCGAAAACCGGCGATAATCTCGTCTGCCGAGGTAGCGAACGGCAGCATCTCCGCGTAGCGCGGGTGCATAAACCCTTCCCGTACCATGTTATCGACCATCGCCTGAAGCGGATCGTAATAACCCTTAATATTCAGGAACGCGCACGGTTTCTCATGGATCCCCAGCTGCGCCCAGGTCCATTGTTCGAAAATCTCCTCGAGCGTCCCCGCCCCGCCCGGCAGGGCAATAAAGCCATCCGCCAGCGCCGCCATTTTGGTTTTCCGCTCGTGCATATCCTCGACCACATGCAGCTCCGTCAAGCCGCGGTGGGCAATTTCCCGCTCCACCAGGCCGCGCGGCATCACGCCGATCACCACGCCACCGGCCTCCAGCGCCGCATCGGCGACCGCCCCCATCAGACCAACTTTGCCGCCGCCATAGACAAGCGCCAACCCCTGCTGCGCCAGCGTACGTCCAACCAGACGGGCGGTTTCGAGGTACAGCGGATGTTCGCCAGCTGAAGAACCGCAGAAAATACCAATCGATTTCATCTTCGTTATGACTCCTTCTCTTCTGGTGGCCGATAATTTAACACATCGGCAACCCTTCCGCGCAGGTTTGGACTGCCTGAAAAATGAGAGCCGTGATGCTCGCTGGCGAAGAAATATCCTTGTGGTTCAGTAAAATATATCCGGAATGAGTAAAAGTTCCGCAATCGCATGCAATGTGCAAGAAAAGTGACGTTTACCTCTTGCCACATCCCCTCCCTGCCGCTAATATGCGTCCCCGTTGTCACCACAACATTGCGTTCGTAGCTCAGTTGGTTAGAGCACCACCTTGACATGGTGGGGGTCGTTGGTTCGAGTCCAATTAAACGCACCATAATGCGTCTGTAGCTCAGTTGGTTAGAGCACCACCTTGACATGGTGGGGGTCGATGGTTCGAGTCCATTCAGACGCACCAATCATTTTTCTTTGTGTAATTCCTGAATTTTATCACCTGCTCCCCGTTGGTATTGCTGACTTAAAATGTTGTGTATTGGCAAAGCGTTTTCCTTGCATAGTCCATACTAGTCCACATGAGTGCTAAGGAAGCCAACCCTTTTACTGAGCATCAAAAATCGATCAACAGACCACGCCGTTTAATGTCTTAATGATAATCATTCCATTCATCATAAATATATGCATATGCAAATCGATATATCAGATACCCCACCAGGAATTCCACAACTGAAAGTAAACCCCAGAGAAATTTATATTCATTTACTGAGAAAAAAAAGAACCAGCCAGCCAGCGCGATACCTGAAGCACCTAATCCCATCCCAGCCCCTCTGATAACACGGGAAAGCAGGATGAGTAATGTTCGTTTTATATTCATAATCCACCAAAGAAATATTCACATATATTGTTAAATTCTGCTGGATTCTTATCACCGACCATACGCGCTGTTTCGAAAGGTTTTACAATATCCTCAACAAGAAAATACAGAAGATCCAGATCTCGCAGATTTTGCAGTTTATCATGCAGTACCGGATTTCTGCGCTTCAGATATCGGGACGTGTATATTGCTCTGGATGTTTCAGCTCCAACGGATAATAATAATCCGGCAAGACTTCCTGCAAAAATGCGGACACTCCTCTTGAGGCGTTCCCCTCTTCCTCATCCCGCCCCGCGTCAGGTGCTGCGGCTTCGGTCCTGCCGCCATATGGGTTAACTGTTGCTGATTCAGCAGGCTGTCGATATTGCGCCCCCCGGTGAACAACCATCCGGTAGCGTGACTGCCCCAGCGGTTGCTTTACCAAACTGGTTGCATCGTTTATCAGCCTGTTCCTCATCGCTTCACTCCATCTATTCTGGCGTTAAAATTCATCATTACGTCCTCCATTCGTTACCCTTCGCCATCCCACCCACTGGCCGCGCTATCGCACCCGCCTGCTTTCGCGAACGCTACCGCCCGTCGCTGTCTCCCTACAGGCCCCCAAAGCGCACTGGGTAAGGCAGAACGGTGATCTTTTATTTAACGCCCGGAATAACAGTCGCTCAGCAATACATGCACAAGGAAATCCCGTTCGTATCCACATCCTGCCGGAGTAAGTCCAGTTTTAATTCAGTGGCATCTCGGTTCAGATCGGGAGTAACTGCGTAATACTGACAAAGACGATAAGCAGAATAAAACAAATAAACTGACAATATTTTGTAAGACGAGAGATGGAGGCCGTCTGGACGCAGGGCGGAAGCGGTGGCTTCGTAACAACAATATTCCATACTGAAAACTATTCCCTGGTGTAAAAAAGCGAGCGCGCGGTACAACCGGGAGGAAACCATGCCACAGTAAAATAAAGAAAGTCCAGCCCCGACCGGGCCAGACTAACTTTTTAAGATTAACGCCCGAATTACATTGAGAATTTACATATAAATGACCTGAGCCATTGATCATCTAATAATATTGCGGACGGATCGCACACATCCAGAATAAGCTGCGAAAACGCACCATGAAATACATTGCTGTCCTGATTTATATCAGTAAATCCCCCCGACCGTTATATCGTATAACAGCTCATATTATCCAGGCGATCCTGACAGGGATAATATTCCCCGACCATAAAGCGCAGCGGCAGCTTGCGCACCCACCGTCTGACAGACAAGTCCCGCATATTGCCTTCAGACAAGGCGATGACTGGCCTGCGCCATCGCCAGGGCGTCTTCCCCTGCCGGCAGCCGCGAAGGGGCATCAGCATCATGCACCATTCGCCAGACGGCCTGAGCGACATCCGTCGCCTGCGTCACGCTGGCGTTATCCTGCATGCTGTCGAAGATCTGCTGGCCGAGCGCCGCATAGCTCTCCGGGAGCTGCCCCATCGTCCGGCGGGCGTTTTCCCCGAACCGGGTCTGCGGGGCGCGTCCCGGGAGGATCAGCCCGACGCGAATATTAAAAGCACGGAGCTCCAGCGCCAGCGACTCTGTGAAGGCATTCACCGCCGCCTTACTCGCGGTGTAGACAGCCAGCAGGGGCATCGGTTGCAGGGTGACCGCCGAGGTAATATTAACGATGGTCCCGCTTCGGCGCGCTCTGAACCGGGGGATCACCGCCTGGGTCATGGCAATCGTTCCCAGGGTATTGGTGGCAAACAGGTTGGCTATCGCCTCGCGCGGGGCGCCCTCGAGGGCATTAAGCATCCCCACCCCGGCGTTGTTAACCAGCACATCAATCTCTCCAGCCTCGGCAATGGCCTCTGCGATACTCTGCGCCGAAGTGACGTCAAGACGTACCAGCCGCAGGCGGTCGCTGGCGGGTAACACACCTTCCTGCGGAGCGCGCATCGTGGCAATAACCTTCCAGCCTTGCTCGAGAAAATAACGCGCCGTCTCCAGGCCAAAACCCGATGAACAGCCGGTGATCATTATCGTTTGCATATCTCTGTCTCCGAATGGCTTCTTCCTTTTCATCATAGACAGGCCGTGCCGGACGATATAGGGTCAATAATCCATCATTCTTTAGCAGGAGTCCGGAAATGAGCGATCCGCTGGCGGAGGTCATCGCGATGTTAAATCTCAGAGCGGTGCTGACCAAAACCATCGAGGGGGCGGGAGACTGGCGAGTCCGGCGCTCGGATCAGGGGTTGTCATTTTATGGCGTCGTGCTGGAAGGCGGCTGTCGGCTGGAAATTGACCAGCATGAGCCGCAGATCCTGCGCGCCGGGGATTTTATTCTGATCCCGGCGGCGTACCGCTTCTCGCTAACCAGCCTGACCCCGCCTCCTTCACCGGCGCTGGAAACCATCCCGGTGCAACTGGCGGAGGGACACTTTCGTCTGGGCGCCCTCGACAAGCCTGCGCAGATGCAGGCGCTGATTGGCCACTGCGCTTCCGGTTCAACGAACGCCAGCCTGCTGGCCTCGCTGTTGCCAGCCTTTGTGGTGGTCCGCAATCAACCGCGGCTGGCCATCTTTGTCGGGCTGCTGAAAGAGGAAGCGCAGGCGGATCGCGCGGGCAAATCTTTCGTTCTGGCGCGAATGGTTGAGCTGCTTTTTATCGAGGCCATCCGTTCCTCCGGCACGCTCGCGACCCCCGGTCTGATGCGCGGGCTGAGCGACCCGCGGGTCGCCCAGGCAATCCGTCTGCTGCATCAGGCCCCCGCCAGACGCTGGACGGTCAACGCCCTGGCCGCCGACTGCGCGCTGTCTCGCTCGACGTTATTTGAACGCTTTACCGACCTGACCGGGATGACCCCGATGGGCTATCTGTTAGGCTGGCGAATGACCCTGGCCATGCAGTGGCTGAGCGAGACGGGCATCAGCATTGCGGATATCGCCGAGCGCATCGGCTATGGCTCGGCCAGCGCGTTCAGCGTAGCTTTTACCCGTTATACCGGGATATCGCCGGGCAAATATGCCCGCCAGCGGGCGGCGCTAAATGTCTCCCGGCCAGCTCTGACTTAACCTGCCGCAATCTCCGTCTGCAGCCAGCGCTCAAACATCTGCAGCGCTGGCTCCCCCTCCCCGCCGCCGGGTTTGATCAAGCAGAAGCGCTTAGCCAGCGTCGGGGAGCCCGGCCACGGGGCAACCAGCATTCCGGCGCTCAGCTCGCTTTCCACATACATCTTCGGCACCAGGGCCACACCCTGCTGGCTAAGTACCGCGGCGATCGCCATCTCATGCAGATCGTAGCGCGGTCCCTGAGCGGGGTTATCCAGCGCCAGACCGCACTCGCGGGCATAGTGCAGCCAGGCATCCGGGTTTTGCCGCCGGTGAATGCGCGTTAGCCGGTTAAGCAGCCCCGGAAGATCGTCATCTGTCAGCAGCGCAGCATGGCAGACCGGCAGCAAATACTCCGCAAATAAAAACGTCACCTCCATTCCGGTCCACGCCGGGTGTTCAAAATGGATAGCGGCATCAAATCCGCTTCCCGGCAGAATGAAGGGATCGCTGCGGGCGGCGATATTGACCACGATATGCGGATGCTGCGCCGCAAAGCGCCCGAGCCGGGGAATTAACCAGCGGCTGGCGAAGGTGGGGAGCACGGCGATCTCCAGACTGCGGCCATCGACGGGCATCCCGCTGACGTCATGGGTGTCCCGTTCCAGACGAGCGAGGATCTCGCGGACCTGACGAGCGTAGCGGGCGCCTGCCGGATTGAGCCGCACCCGGCTCCCCGTCCTGTCGAAGAGTTTACTGTCGAGGAGCGCTTCCAGACGGGCAATCTGCCGGCTGATGGCCCCTTCCGTTAACGCGAGCTCCGCCGCCGCGCGGGCAAAGTTGCCGTGACGAGCCGCGGCCTCAAAAGCCAGTAGCGCAGCGCTGCTGGGGATTTTACGACGCATAGCCAATGCTCCTTGTGCAGGCTCACCGAAAGTCAGTGACAGAATATCACTACGCCTTGAATTAACATCGTTTTTCAGCGCCATTTTTAGCCGATAGGATGATGAAAACTCACTAAAGCGCCTTGTGCGCCACATCATCTGTTCATCGAGGTCACTATGCTCTATGTCGTCGAATGCGCCTACACCGATCCCCAAAGCGAAGCGGCGTGGAATACCTTTTACAATCAGGAAAAACTACCGGCGCTGGTCTCTGTGCCCGGTTTCTACGCCTCCCAGCGCTTCCGCGCTCTTAGCGAGGGCTGCCCCTGCTACCTGGCGCTGCACGATATCCACGATGCTACCGTCATCGACAGCGATGCCTACCGCCGCAACGGCGGCGGCATTTTGCCCGCTGGCAATCGGCGATCGCCGACTGGCATCGCCATCTCTATCTAACGAATAATACGCTGCGGGAGGTTGCCCCGGATGAAGTGCTGCTGCTGGGCGATACCGCGGAGGACTTGCCCGTCGCTGCGCCGATACTCCTGCAGCCAGGCGGCCTGGCGACCGAACAAAGCCGGTATGCCGCCATCGTCTCACGAGACAACCTGCATCACCTGGCCACGACTGCCGCCGTCTTTATCTATCAGCCCATCACCGCCCGGTTACGCAACCCGGCGCAGCGCGCGTGAGGTCGCCATGTCACCTGCTCCCTTTTATACGTTGACCGCTGGCGACCTGACGGTGACTGCCGTGAGTGATGGTCTGATGTCAGCGCCGCTGTCCTTACTCTCGGGTATCTCACGGGAGGAGGCAGAACATCTGCAGCGGCATTCAGGATTAGCCTCACCAGAGACCATTGCGATTGGCGCCTATCTGATCCGCGGTCGCGGGAATACGGTGCTGGTGGATACCGGCACCGGCGGAGCCAATGGCGTTGGCGGCGAACTTATCGCCAATCTGGCGCGGCTCGGCGTTGGTCCCGAGGAGATCGACGCCATCCTTCTCACCCACGCCCATCCGGACCATATCGGCGGCCTGCTGTCCGCCGCTGGTACGCCAGCGTATCCCAACGCCACGGTGTTCCTGCCTACGCGGGAAAGCGCTTACTGGCTGGCAACATCCACGTTCGACAACGCCAGCGATCGCGGCCGGCGCAACGTGCTGCTTGTTCGCCGTGTACTGGCGAACTGCGCGGCGCATATCAGCGGGGTTGATGATGAGGAGGTGATCGCCGGGATCCGCCCGTGCCCTCTGCCCGGCCATACGCCCGGGCATACCGGGTATCGTCTCGAAGCGGGCGATACCTCGCTGCTGATCTGGGGGGATATCGTCCATTTCCCGTCCATTCAGTCTGCGCGGCCAGAAGCCTCGGTCGCCTTCGACGTCGATCCTGAACAGGCCCGGCGTACCAGGGAGATCCTGCTGCACCAGGCCGCCAGCGAACGGTGGTTGATTGCCGGTATGCATCTTGGCCTGCCGGGATTCGCCAGAGTGGAGAACACCGCTTCAGGCTATTGTCTGCGCTCGGTGTGATCGTTGAGCAGAACAATGACCACAGTAAAACCCCGGTCGTGGCATGAGCACGACCGGGGCGTTTTGTCCGGGAAAGTGGACGAGCCGTTAACCGCGGCTCTTCCAGCCTTTTTTACTTTTGCAGCTGGCTTTGGTGGCGACCCACGGGTGACGTAGCTGAGTCAACTGAAGATCCTGGGAGGCCGGGCTGGCCGACCAGCGTTTGTTGCACAGAGGCTTACGAGTTGTAATGACCATAAAAACGCTCCTGAAAAGTAATGAACCATTCCCTGGGTAGTTCCACAAGTTCAGAATTAGCGTATCACCGCGTAACGGAAGTTATTTCAATCTTTGTTTTAGAATGTAAATGGTCATCGCCCTCTGAAATAGCTTAAATTGATCCAAATCAATTTAAGTGCATTTATTTTTCGATGCCACCTATATTTTCAAGCGCTTACCTTCGCCAGTCGCCTGATTAAGACTTTTCCTATACCGCATAATACAACACAATCAAGCGATATTATCAGATTTTTATTCTAGTTATGTATGGCTGTGTGGTTATTTGTTTTGATTATTCTAACTGATAAAATTCACTTGGTCAGTCAGCAGCGGGCAGGTACTCTGCACCGGCAAGAAGAGGATTTGTCAGGGAGTGGTGGATGACTAAAGGCTATAAACTACTTGGCTATAAGTTAGCGGATAATATTTTCTACTGCCTGCATCATCGGGAAATTATCACGCTGCGCGGGACACGGACGCAAGTCCAGCTACGCAGCACCATGGCCTGTTTACTGGAGTACCTGCTGGCGCACGGCAGAGAACGTCTGGTCAGCGATGAAGAGTTAATGATTAACGTTTGGGAAAAAAATAATCTCCGCCCTTCCGCGCAGCGCCTATGGCAGGTTATTCAGAGCTTAAAGTCTCGCTTACACCAGGCTGGCGTGGAGAGCGCGTTAATCATCCGCGTTAAGTGCGCGGGGTATTATATTAGTAACGTTTACGTAGCCGAAATTTATTCATACAAACCGCCGGGGATGATGAATTATATAAACACTTCGCCTGCTGATATGAATAAGCTTCTGGTACGCAGCTAATCCCCTCCCCGCGCCGTTTACATCGCCAGCAACAGGGTTTATTCGTTGAATATTTTAATTCACAGCAATAATATTTATTTTAATATCGGTATCGCCCAGTGTTTTCGGGATATTCAGAAAACAGCGCCCGAATTAAAGGTTATTCACTCCCTGCCCCTCAGCCATCTTCCAGAACTGTCCGGGCTGGATGTGATTATTTTGTCACTGGAAAACTATCATGATTACCTGGCTGCCGCTGAAATCGCTCAGCACTTTCAGGGCCTGGTCATTGGCTTTACGTCAGCCGGCAACGTAAGGCGCGGACGCCCCTTTTTCGCGGATACCCTACTGTGGGTCAGTCAGCGCGAAGCGGTACGTGAAGTGAGCCGCCTTCTGCGCTGCCTGGCCGAGCGCCGCTGGCCACTCGTGCCGCGTCACCAACGTCAGAGCGTTTCTTTCCGTCAACGAGCCCCGCTCAACCGCCTGGAGATGCGGATGATTGATGCCACCATGAAGGGTCAGTCGGTTCATCAAATGGCCGCTACGCTGGGGATTAATCGCAAGCGGGTCTATAACGGCCTGGAAAGGATTAAAGTGAATTTCCGCCTGGTCAGTCATAGCCATTTTCATCATTTCATGACCGACAGGCTCTCTTTTAGTCGCCTGTCTGCCGACCTCCGATGCCTGACCACAGCAGCTAATGCAACCCTGCCGCCGCGCGTAGCCTCGAGGCTGGCGGAAAATCATTCATATTATTTGAAAGAGTTTCGCAAATTGTTTTGATTTTAGGCTCCAGCAATCAAGCGTATTCTTTATCACATCAGGGCAACAGGCCCTTTATCAGACACCAAATTAAGGAATACGACCATGAAATTCATCAAAACTTTCGTTGCTGTTGCTGCGCTGTCTCTGTTCTCTGCTGCCAGCTTTGCTCAGAGCGTCAGCGCCACTGCCTCCACGCTGGACCGCGCGGAAGCTAAAATTGCCGCCCAGGCCGCAGAACAGGGTGCATCCTATAAAATTACCAGCGCCCAGTTTAACAACCGTGTTCATATGACGGCTGAACTGAGCAAATAAACCCTTGCCCCTGAACGTTTCCTAAAGCGCCGCCTGGACGGCGCTTTAGTTTTTCCCCTTCCTGACCTTTCCCGGCAGGTCCATGCGGCATTCGCCGGATCCCGGACAATACTGACTCTCAGCACAAAAAAAGCCTGATAACAATAAATACCCGATTGGCTGGATTATCTGCGGCTTGTCGGCGTAAAGCGGAGTGGTCTGTCGCCGCGAATCAGTCGGAGGCCTTCCGCTGTCTGCAAAGCGGCGCCCATTTTGGCAAAATTTGCGTGGCGTGGTGAGAGTTTGTAGGGCCTCCGTGCCCTGGAAAGACTTTATTCGAAAAAGACGTCCGGATTTTCCGACAGCGAAACAAAGGATTTCGTGTTTTTATCCAGCGCCTGAATATCGCCGGTTTCGATGTCGTAGAACCAGCCATGCAGGCGCAGGGTATGGTCGCGCAGACCAACCGCCACCGAAGGATGGGTCTTGATGTTATTCAGTTGGGCGATGACGTTTTCCTGCACCATGCCGTTGACCTTATCGGTTTCGCTAGCCCAGGTTTTCTTTTCCACCACCGCTTTCGCGGCATCGGCATAGCGTAGCCAGTGAGACACCGCCGGCATCGGCTCAAGGCACTGACAGGTGGCGATCGCTTTCATCGCGCCGCAGTTGGAATGGCCGCAGATCACGATATCCGTCACGCCCAGCGCAACCACGGCATATTCGATGGTCGCGGAAACGCCGCCCGGCTCCGGCCCGAAAGACGGCACGATATTCCCGGCATTACGAATGACAAAGAGCTGTCCCGGCTCCTGCTGGGTAACCAGTTCCGGCACCAGACGGCTGTCAGAACAGGAGATGAAAAGCGCTTTGGGATTCTGGCTGGAGGCCAGGCTGCGGAAGAGTTCTTTACGCTGTGGGAAGATCTCTTTCTGAAAGTTGAGGAAGCCCTCAATGATATGTTGCATAGCAGTGTCTCTTCTCTGTAGTTATTACGGTATGACAAAGATCACAGTTATTCAGTTTACCATCGATGACAAGAATGGGAATCGTTATTCAAACAGTTGCGCAGAAAACGCGCGCCGCCAACGCCTGCTTCTCCCCGTCTAACACACACCTTTTTGACGTGCTTTCCTGAACCAGTTTGCTACTCTGTCTGCTCCAACCGTCCACACGTTACCGACCGCCTGCCTGCGGCGGACATAACAGGAGTCGCTATGTTCCTATCCAGCCTGATGGCCATTGCCGCGGTGCTGATCATGGGCGTGATCAGTCCCGGCCCAAGCTTTATCTTTGTCGCGCGCAATGCCGTCGCTCGCTCGCGTCTGCACGGTATGGTGACCGCCCTCGGTACCGGCGCCGGTGCGGCCATTTTCTCCATTATGGCGATGCTGGGCCTGCAGAAGGTGCTCACCGCGGTGCCGGAGCTGTTTATTGGTTTGAAGGTGGCGGGCGGGCTCTATCTGCTGTGGCTGGGCTATAAAATTTTTCGCGGGTCGGCGCAGCCGATGGACTTTTCCGCCAGCGGGATGGCCGGCAACCGCTCTTTGCTGAAGACCTTCCGCGACGGGCTGTATACTCAGCTCAGCAATCCCAAAACGGCGCTGGTGTTCGCCTCAATTTTTACCGCCCTGCTGCCGGCGCAGATCCCCACCGCCTTCTATTACATCGTGCCGCTGATGAGCTTTCTGATCGACGTAAGCTGGTATTCGCTGGTGGCGCTGGTGCTGTCTGCCGACCGCCCGCGCCGCGTCTACCTGCGGCTGAAGCGGCGGATCGACATCGCCACCGCGACGGTGCTGGGGGCGCTGGGCCTGCGGCTTATCGCCACCTCCCTCACCCGCTAGCGGGTTACACGGTATAGATGCGAATATCGTGCTGCTGAAAGGCAACGCGATATTCGCGACTGATATTCTCTTCCACCACCAGCACATCGATATCGCTGCTGGCGGCCACCACAAACCGCGCTGCTGCCGGAATTTTATCCGAAGTCAGACCAACAATAATTTCGCTGCACTGTTTAATGACCGCTTTCTTGAACTCGCAGTCGGCATAGTCAAAGCCGGTCAGGCCCGACTCTGGCGCCATCGCGCAGCCGCCGATAAACCCCTGGTCGAATAACATGCCCTGCACCTGAGCCACCGCCGCGGCGCCGACGCAACCGCCGCTCGCGCGCTGTACCTGGCCGCCAAGCATCACCACGTCATACAGCGGTTTTTTCACCAGTACCGCGGCGATCTCCGGCGAGTTCGTTACCACCGTCAGCGCCAGCTCGGTGGGCAGCGCCTCGGCCATCGCCAGATTGGTGGTCCCGGTATCAATGAAAATAGTGCCGCCGGGCTTCACCAGCCGGGCACACTGTTGCGCGATCCTGAGCTTTATCGCGCGGTTTTTATCTTTCCGCTCACTGTAATCCCCCGCTTCCGGCAGACTCAGCACCGCCCCGCCATACACCTTTTTACAGAATCCCTCGCGGCTGAGCTCATGCAGATCGCGGCGGATGGTATGCTCCGACACCTGAAGACGCGCCGCCAGCTCCGCGCACACCACTCTGCCGTTTTCCTGCAGGATCTGGCAAATCAGCGCTTGTCGCTGTTGAGGGAAAGCAGCATAATCGAGCATAACACAATCCTTAAATAATCAGAAGCGAGCAGTAACAAGCATGATCGTCTGCCCTGCTCTGGTTGTCAACGTTCCTGCCCGGAGGTTTACCATGAAAATTGCCCATTTCGCCCTGTGGACCCAACAGCTCGACGTCCAGGCCCGCTTCTGGGTGGACTTCTTTGCCGCCAGCATCAATGAAAAATACCTTAGCCAGACCAACCCCGGCTTTGCCTCCTATTTCGTTACTATCGACGATGAGGTGGTGATAGAGCTGATGACCAAGCCTGGCCTGCAGCAGGCCAGCGCGGATAATAACCATACCGGCTGGGCGCATCTGGCCCTCTCGGTGGGCGGGGCGGAACAGGTCGATGCCATCGCCCAACGCGCCGGGGCCGCCGGAATACTGATTTCGCCGCCGCGCACCACCGGCGACGGCTATTATGAGGCGGTGATCGCCGATCCCGATGGCAACCTGATCGAAATCGTCGCATAGTCAGCAGAACGCCAGTATTCAGGAGGCATCCATGGCACATTACCGGATTATCGACACCGCATCCTGGCCCCGCCGGGACCATTTCACTTTTTACCGCCAATTCGCCAACCCCAGCTTTAATCTCTGCGTGCCGATAGCGGCGCAGCGCCTGTACGAATGTGCGAAGGACCGTCGGGTCTCGTTTTTTCAGCTCGCGCTCTATGCCCTGCTGCGCGCGGCCAACGGGGTACCGCAGCTACGCCAGCGAGTGCGGAACGATGAGGTGATTGAATATGACAGTCTGGCAGTAATGACGCCGGTGATGACCGTCGGAGAGGGATTCCGTCAGGTGTGGTGCGACAATGCTCCCGAGTTCACCGCCTTCAGCGCCGCGGCCACGCCGAAGATTGTCGCGGCAAGAGAGACATCCCCGGCGCCGCTCATCGTCGATGGCGAGCATTTTATCTGCGCCAGCTGTCTGCCATGGCTCCACTTCACCTCGATGACCCATGCGGAATATGCCGTCGGCGCGGCGGTCCCCGCGCTCACCTGGGGAAAATTGCAGAATGGCGTTATCCCGGTGGCCGGGCGGTTTAACCATGCCTTCGTCGATGGTCTCCACGCCAGCCGCTTTTATGCCCTTGTCGAAGAGGGATTTAATGACCCCGAGCGGCTCTGGTTGCCGCTAACCGAAACCGCACCCTCCCTGCTTCCCCCAGCGGCGAAGGAGCGTTAACGTCTGCCCGGAACTGACCGCCAGGGAGCCTTACTCCCTACACGGTGGTCGGTACGGGGCCACTATCATCGTTCCCTTTCAGCCGGCGAATACCGCGCAGGTGTGACGCCTGTTCAAAACCTCGCGATTGAAAAGCTGGGTCACAGACAGCATGCTGACCAACCATCATCAGACAGCGGAAACCACTGCTTCATAGCCATAAAATGGGATTATATTGCCGATCCTTTGCTAAGGATAATTAGTTATAAATCATAGCGTTTCAGTGTTAGACAGGGCGAAGTGCGCCTCTTATCTTTCGTCATGAATTGTAAATAACCACGCAATCATTTGATGAGGTAGCACTTTTGTCCAGATTACAACAAGGATTAAAAACCAGACAAACCCGCTTCGCCCTGGCGCTAAAAGTGGCCCTGCTCGGCGGCGTGGTAGCATTTTCTTCTGCTGTCTTTGCTGAGGGTCTCCTGAAAGAAGGTATCACCCCGGCCACTGACGCCAGCCAGATCCCGGCCAGCGCCAAACTGCGCACAGACACGGTGGTGGCCGGGATCTCCGAGCCGCAGGGGATCTTTAACCCCTACTTTTTCGTCAACGGCTGGGATGAGAACGTGACTAACGTCATTTTTTCACGCCTGATCGACTGGGACAGCCAGGGCAAGCTGGTCCCGGGACTGGCGGAGAGCTGGACGGTCAGCCCGGATAACAAAGTCTATACCATCAAATTGCGCCCTGGTCTCACCTTTAGCGACGGCTCACCGCTGACGGCGGAAGATGTCGCCTTTACCCTGACGGTCCTGCTCGACCCCAGCTATGATGGCGATACCGACATCACCCTGGCCAATATCGCCGGCGGGACGGACTACAAAGCCGGCAAAGCTGACAGCGTCAGCGGCCTGAAGGTCATCGACCCGCTCACCCTGCAGGTGACCACCACGCAGCCAGGCGCCACCACGCTGGCCAAAATTGGCGGGCCTGTACTGTCGAAAGCCTGGTACGGCAAAGGGTATCAGCGGGGAAATCTCGACTATCTGCGCTCACTGCACGGCAAGCCGCTGGGCAACGGCCCTTACGTGTACGACAAATACATTCCCGGTCAGGAAATTCGCTTCCATGCCAATAGCCATTTTTACCGTGGGACGCCGCCAACGCCGCGCTTTATCTATCGCGTGACCAATCCGTCCACCAACTTCCAGCTGTTCCAGACCGGGGAGACCGACTACGACGCCTTTACCTCGCGCCCCGACGATATTGAGCAACTGAAGATGCTCGGCTTCGCCAATATTAATCTTTACGGCTCCAGCGACTACAGCCAGGTGGAATTCAACGTGCATCGCCCGGCGCTACAGGATAAGCGGGTGCGCCAGGCGCTGATTTACGGTCTGGATCGGCAGAAGCTGATCGACGTGGTCTATCAGGGGTACGGCAAAGTCGCCATCGAGCCGATCGCGCCGATCTCCTGGGCCTTTAACGCTGAAGGCGTCAACCCTTACCCTTACGATCCGGCCCAGGCGAAAAAGCTGCTGGATGAGGCCGGCTGGAAAGCTGGCGCCGACGGTATCCGCGCCAAAGACGGCCAGCGCCTGGAGCTGACCCTGCTGGTGAGCAAGAAGGTACTCAACGATGCGCTGATCCCCATCGCCAAGGAGAACTGGCGGCAGATTGGCGTGCTGCTGAAGCCGCAGGTGGTGGATTTCAACGCCCTGATGGCGCAGCGCAAAGCCGGAAATTACGATTTGGCCTCGTTCAGCACCAGCACCCTCAACGACCCGCACGACGGGGTATGGGATTTCTACAGCAGCGAAGCTAAAGAGTCCGGCTACCATAACGCGGAAGTCGATAAGCTGATTAACGCCGGCAACGCGGTGCTCGACATCGAACAGCGCAAGCCGATCTACCACCAGCTGTATAAAGTGCTGGCCGACGATCCGCCGGTGATCCTGCTCGGCTATCGCGAGATCCTTTCCGCCAGCAGCGCCCGCGTCAGCGGCTTTAAGCCGGATATCTACAACGGCCTGACCGGCAGCCTGCCGGATGTAAAAATCGTCAAATAAATCCCTGGCCGCCGGGTTAACCGGCGGCTGATGTGAGACCGTCATGAGAAATTTCATCCTGAGGCGCCTGCTGCAAACGCTGCCGATGCTGCTGCTGGCCTCCTTCATTATTTTTTTGCTGTTTGCCAAAACCCCCGGCGACTTTATCGATGGCAATATCACCCTGACCGCTGTCCGCGCCGCGGAGCTGAAGGCGATCTACGGCCTCGACCAGCCGCTATTGACCCGCTACCTCCACTGGCTGGGACAGTTGCTGCGCGGTGATTTAGGCTTTTCGCTGCAGTATCAGATCCCGGTCAGCCAGTTGCTCAACCAGTACATCTGGAACTCTTTTCTGCTGGCCAGCGTCGCGCTGGTCTTTTACTGGGGCATCGGCCTGGCGGTCGGCGTGGTTTCTGCCCTGCGACCCGGCTCCTGGTTTGATCATCTGGTGAGCGTCGCGGTGTTTGCCGCCATGTCGTTCCCCACCTTTTTCCTCTGCCTGCTGCTGATTAAATGGTTCGCCGTCGATCTCCACTGGCTGCCGGTAGGCGGGATGACCAATACCGGCAGCGACGAGAGCGGCTGGCAGTATGTGCTGCAGGTGGCTGCCCACCTGGCGCTGCCGGTGCTGGCGCTGGTGATGCTGCAGGCGGGCAGCCTGACGCGCTATGTGCGCGCCAGTATGCTCGACGTGGTGAAAATGGATTTTATCCGTACCGCCCGTGCCAAGGGGTTGCAGGAGCGCACGGTGATCCTCAAACATGCCCTGCGCAACGCCCTGCTGCCGATTATCACCCTGCTGGGCTTCGAGCTGCCGGGGCTGTTCTCCGGGGCGATCATTACCGAAAAGGTATTCAACTGGCCGGGGGCGGGCCACATTCATATCGACTCGCTGGCCGCCCGCGACTATCCGGTACTGATGGGGTTTACCCTGTTTCTGGCGGTGCTGACGATCGTCGGGAATCTGCTCGCCGACGTGCTGTACGCCTGGGCCGATCCGCGTATTCGGGTGAGGTCATGATGATCCTGTCTTACTTAGCTTCCCGTCGCCGCCAGCGGCAGGCGGCTATCCCGGCGCTGGCGCACATTACCCCCTCTCCCTGGCGCCAGGGGTGGCGACAGCTGCGCCGTAACCGGCTGGCCATGTTCTGCTTGATCCTGCTGGCGGTGATGGCGGTGTGGTGCGTGCTGGGGCCCGTCTGGTCGCCGTGGAGTGATGATGCCACCGACGCCCTGAGCATCAACCAGCCGCCCGGGGCGGAACACTGGCTGGGGACCGATTTCCTCGGTCGCGATGTCTACACCCGCCTGCTGCTGGCCGGGCGCATCTCGCTGATTATCGGCCTGCTGACCATGGTGATGTCGGTGTGCCTCGGCTACCTGCTCGGCGCCCTCTCGGGTTACGTCGGCGGGTTAACCGACAAACTGATCATGCGCGTGGCCGACCTGGTGATGACTATCCCCGGGTTACCGCTATTGATCGTCGCCGGGGCGATGCTTTCTGAGCTCGATTTTTCGCCGGACTCGCGCATTTATATGGTGGTGGTGATGCTCAGCCTGCTGGAGTGGCCCCGACTGGCGCGGCTGGTGCGCGGGCAATGTCTCTCCCTGCGCGAACGCGATTTTATGCTGGCCACCCAGGTGCTGGGCCTGTCGGCGCGTCGCCGGCTGTTTGGCCACCTGCTGCCGAATACCATTCCGATTCTGGTGGTGATGGCGACCATGGCCGTCGCCAACGCCATTCTCAGTGAATCCGCGCTGAGCTATCTCGGCCTCGGCGTGGTGCCGCCGACGCCGTCGTGGGGCAACATGATGGATGCCGCTAACAGCCTGATCGATTTCCAGCGCCGCCCCTGGCTGTGGATGCCGCCGGGCATCGCCATCTTTATCACCGTGATCGCCATCAACGTGCTGGGCGATGGCCTGCGCGATGCCATGGATCCCAACATGAAACCGAGGCTGAAATGACCACGCCGTTAGTCTCCTTTAATCATCTCTCCGTCTCTTTCGCCGGCGAACGCTCTCGCGTGCGCGCGGTGCAGGAGGTCTCTTTCACCATTCAGGCCGGGCAAACCGTTGGCGTGGTGGGTGAATCCGGCTGCGGCAAAAGCGTCACCGCCATGGCGCTGATGGGCCTCCTGCCGCCGCAGACGGCGCGCATCGACGGCGGCGAGATCCGCTTCGCGGACCGCGATCTGCGCGGCCACCAGCTGGCAATGATTTTTCAGGAACCGATGTCGGCCCTCAACCCGGTGTTGACCATCGGGGAGCAGCTGTGCGAACCGCCGATCCGCCACCTCGGCGCCACGCCGAAAGCCGCCTGGCATCAGGCCATCCAGCTGTTAAGCGAGGTCGGCCTGGCGCGCGGGGACAGCCTGATGATCCGCTATCCTCACCAGCTTTCCGGCGGCATGCTGCAGCGGGTGATGATCGCCATGGCGCTGAGCTGTCGGCCCAAACTGCTGATCGCCGACGAACCCACCACCGCGCTCGACGTGACCGTGCAGGCGCAGATCCTACGCCTGCTGCGGGATCGGGCGCGGGCCAGCCAGATGGCGATGATGCTGATTACCCACGACCTGGGGGTGATCGCGCAGATGGCCGAGCAGGTGGTGGTGATGTATGCCGGACGAATTGTGGAACAAGGCGCCACCGCGGAAGTGCTACGGCATCCACAGCATCCCTACACGCGGGGGCTGATCGCCTCCCGACCGGTGCCCGGTGAGCGGCGTCGGCGGCTGTACTCAATTCCCGGCCAGGTGCCGGATCTGGCCGCCCTGCCGGCGGGCTGCGCCTTTGCCGGGCGCTGCGAGCGGGCGACGGCGCGCTGCCGGGAGGCGATTCCGCCGCTGCTCGGCGACCGCCAACGTGCCGCCTGCTTTTATAGCGAATTTGCGGAGGTGACAGCATGAGCGAACGCTATGTCATTGAAGTGGATGGACTGAAAAAATATTTTCCGCTACGCGACGGCCTGTTTGGTCAGCAGACCGGCGAGCTTCGCGCGGTGGACGGCGTCAGCTTTAATATCCGTCCGGGCACCATTTTTGGCCTGGTGGGCGAGTCCGGCAGCGGTAAAACCACCGTCGGCCGGACCCTGCTTGGCCTGTACGAGAAGAGCGCCGGCAGCGTGAAATTTCACGGTCAGGAGCTGGCCGACCTGACCGCGCCTGCCCTGCGCGCTATCCGGCCCAGGATGCAGCTGGTGTTTCAGGACCCCTATAGCTCGCTGAACCCGCGGCTGCGTATTGGCGACGCGATTGGCGAAGCCATGCTGGAGCACAAACTGTGCGCCCGCAATGAGCTATATGACCGGGTAATCGACGTGATGAAGATCTGCGGCCTGGCGCCGGAACACTATGCCCGCTTCCCGCATCAGTTTTCCGGCGGCCAGCGTCAGCGGATCGGTATTGCCCGGGCGCTGATCCTCAACCCGGATTTTATCGTCGCCGATGAACCCATCTCGGCCCTTGATGTGTCGATTCAGGCGCAGATCATCAATTTGTTTTCCGACCTGCGCGACAACCGCGGCGTCACGTTCCTGTTTATCTCCCACGACCTCGGGGTGGTGGAGCATTTATGTGACGATGTGGCGGTGATGTATCTCGGGCAACTGGTGGAAAGCGCCAGCCGCGATGCGCTGTTCAGCCGCCCCCTCCATCCCTATACCCGCGCCCTGATGGCTGCGGTGCCGACCCTCGACCCGCACAGCGAACCGCAGGCGCTGGTGCAAGGCGAGATCCCGGATCCGGCCAATCCCCCCGCCGGCTGCCGCTTTTCATCCCGCTGCCCGCTGGCCAGCGAACGTTGCCGCAGAGAGCCTCCGGCGCTGCGCGAGGTGGCCCCGGGCCATCGGGTCGCCTGTCATTGGGTCGCATCCTGAGCGCGGTCGATGGGGTTATTTATTTCTAAACAACCGACCGATTGTGCGCGGCAGCGCCAGGATTTGCTATCCGCCCCGTCTTGTGAGACGCGCGATAAATGAAGCGGAACATCTTTGTACTCTTTTGCCCAATGGCTTCGGGCATTTTTTCTCCACGCCCGGGAGCGATCCTCCCGGCAAGATATTTAGCGGGGCGCGGTCGCCCGTCTGTCAAAACGCAGCAATGGAATTGCTCGTCCGCGTCCCGCTACCCTTTTCCCGCCGCTAATTAAATAAGGGCAAAAAAATAAGACAACATGAGATTGCCTGGGGTATAGCTTTATCTTATTTTTTAAGCGCGTACTCCCTGTTAAGGTATCAACATCATGCTTAAGCGTCGCACTCTCAAAACAGCACTGGCGGCGGTTATTTCCCTTGCCGTCATGGCCGCGCCAGCGTATGCCAACCCGGGCAATGGCAATGGCAACGGCGGTGGGAATCACGGGAACAGTGGTAACCATGGCAATAGCGACAATCATGGTAACAACGGTAACAGTGGCGACCATGGCAATAAAGGGCAAAATAAAGGCCAGTCCACTGAAGATCACGGCAAACGGAAAAACTACGGCAAGCCCGACCACGTCGACAGCGATATTAGCTTCTCACGGGCGCGCTCCCTTGCCGTGAACTACGGTCTGGTCGGCTATCAGGCGCTGCCGCCGGGTATCGCCAAAAATGTCGCCCGCGGCAAACCACTCCCTCCGGGGATCGCCAAAAAGACCCTGCCAGCTTCTATGATTAACGACCTGCCCTATTATCCGGGCTATGAATGGCGGGCGGTCGGCGATGATCTGGTGCTGGTGGCCCTGAGCACCGCGATCGTCACCGCCGTGATTAACGGTGTGTTTGACTAAATCATCTGCTTATTGAAAAGCCTCGCCTCGGCGAGGCTTTTTTGTACCTGATGCCGGTGAGTGACGGCTCACCGGCACAACCAGTATGATAACGGTTCAACCAACCCGGGACCGACTATGGACAAAGACACAGTAGTAACGCTGTTGAAATACAAGCGCTGGATTGACCTTGCCACCTTACAGGCGATCCGCGCGATTGACGGAACGGTACATGGCGAAAAGCGTCACCTGACCATCAGGCTGATGAACCATATCCATGTCGTTGATATGATTTTCCGGGCGAACCTGCGCGGCAGGCCGCACGGCTACACCGCGCTGAATACCCCTGAGACGCCAACCGTTGATGAGCTGGAAACGGCCATGACCGCCTGTACGGACGAATACATTCAGTACGTCAGCGCCATGACCCCCGCCGATTTCCACGAACGTATCGCCTTCAAATTTGTCGACGGCGGCGACGGCAATATGACCGCGATGGAGATGCTGAACCACATGCTCTTTCACGGCGCCTATCACCGCGGCGCGGTGGGCTGGATGATTGGCGAATGCGGCGGCGTGCCGCCGAAAGAGGTGCTGACCGTTTTCCTGCGCGACCATCATTCCTGACCGAGCGAAACCATTCGCCGTCGATTACGCGGAGAATCAGCAGGAGCTCTGCCTGATGTCGAGTATGGGTTTTCTGGTACAGGGCGCTAAGGTGGGTTCCGATCGTGGCGATAGATACGCCCAGATGTAAGGCGTCATGCCCCGCACCAGCAGCTCCGCCACTGCGTTTTCGGCGGGCTTGACGTTAAAGAGCTCCATCAAGGCGCTGCCGGTGAGAAACGCCAGTTTCTGCAGCGCCGATTTCCACAAATCAGGATCCAGGGTAGCCATCAGCACCGTTTCCAGGATCTCGATATAAATCCGGTCCGTATCACTCGCCCTACCGCCGCCTGTGAGTCACAGTTTCCGCTGCCGGAGCGGCGCATGTGGCCGCCCTAATCAGCATAGTTCCGTCAGCGAAACAATGACAATCCCGGTTCGCTGAGCAGACCGGGAAAGGCGGTTGCCGGGAGCGTGACGCCAATGCGCTGTCATGGGGGTCAGGATCCGCTGTCGCGGGTTTGGATAGCGCCCCCCTTCCGGCATAACGTCAGCCAGATCATCAGGGCGCACAGCAGGGTGACGACCGCCAGCCCGCTAAACAGTAGCGTATAAGCAGAGTCATAGCTCTCGCGCAGCACCCGGAGGGAAAAATCAGGCAAAAGCGCAGCCGCCTGCGGCATATTGCCGGCCCCCAGCCAGCCTGCGGCGCGGTGAATCACCTCGGGGGCATACCCGTGTACGCGACTCTGCAGGGTCAGGGTATTGCTTGCCGTTAATACCGCGGAGACTATCGCCAGGGCGATCCCCTCGCCGGCAACGCGTACGGTGTTGAACAGGCCTGCCGCCATACCGGCTTTGGCGACCGGCACAGCGGATATCGCCAGGCCATCCATCAGTCCCCAGGGAAGCGCCGCCCCCGCCCCACAGAGGATCAGCGCCAGCACCAGCTGCGGGAGGTGGTTACTGTGAAAAGCATCGCCCAGCAACAGCAACCCGACGGAGGCCATCATCAGCCCCGCCGTGGACACCTGCCCCGGTGAAAACCAGCGGGTGAGCAGGGCCGCAACGGATGGGAAAACCAGCATCGGCGTGGTCAGCGCCATCAGATACAGTGCGCTCTGCGACTCACTCATCCCCTCTCCGCCCATAAAATGCAGTGGAACAATAATCAGCAGGACCACGTAGCAACAGCAGGTGGCGACAGGCAACAACAGTACGCCGACAAAACGCGGATGACGCAGCAGGGAGAGTTCCAGCACCGGGTTGTTCACCCTCCGGCAGCGTACGACAAACGCCACGAACAGCCCCCCCGACGCGATGAGCAAGGCCAGCGTGGTCAGGGATAAAAAACCGCGGGCCGGAATGACCATAAGCGATGCAGTAAACAGCATCAGGGCCAGCGTAAACAGGGTTAAGCCCAGGTTGTCGGGTGTCCGCGGCTCGCTTTTTTCTGTCGCAGGCAGAGATACCAGGCCTATAAGCAGAACCCCTGCCGAGAGCAGCGCAAACAGGGCGTATACGCCGCGCCAACCCACCGCGTCGGTCATGAAGCCGATCAGCAGCGGACCGAACGCCAGGCCGGCGCCGAACACCGTGCCGAGGATGCTGAATGCCCTGGTCCGCTGGGCGCCATCATACAGCTGGGCCAGCGCCGCGCTGCCGCTGGCTAAAATCATCGCCGCGGCCAGGCCCTGCAGCGCCCTCAACACGCCTGACAGGAAGAGATTGTGCGTCAGACAAAACAGCAGGCTGCTCAGGCAAAACAGCGCGGCGCCGGCGATAAAAATACGTTTTCTGTCGATGGCATCCGCCGTCACCCCTGCGGCCAGCAAAAAGCTGCCGAAAGTCAGCATAAAGCCATTGGTCAGCCACGACAGCGCAGCGGGAGAGCCGCCCAGCGACTGCTGTATCGCGGGGGTGGTCATGACGCCGCCGGTAAAACTTAACGGCAGCAGCAAGGCCGCCATAAAGACAGAAAGCGCGGCCAGGGCGCTGGCGTATCGGGAAGGTGTTCTGGCGGTGAGTAACATCGGGCGGCCCTCATCAGTCGGCAAGGAATAAATAAACTGTCGCCATCCTATTGCGGATGTTAATGCCGATAAATAGACTGAAAATATCTTCTTAAGAGACATAAGGTTTATAATCGATGGACAGCCTCACCTCGCTGACGTCCTTTGTCCGCACCGCCGAAACGCTAAGCTTTGTTCAGGCCGCCAGGCTGCTGGGCATATCTGCCTCGGCGGTGGGTAAGAATGTCGCCCGGCTTGAGCATAAACTGGGGATCCGGCTGTTCAACCGCAGCACCAGAAACGTCAGCCTGACGGCGGAGGGGGCCGCATTTCTGACCCGCTGTCAGAGTATCCTGGAGCAGATCCAGGAGGCCGAGTCAGAGCTGACCAGCAGTCTCTCACAGCCCACCGGCAAACTGAGGATTTCACTGCCCGTCATTGGCTACCGCCTGTTGCTCCCCGCCCTCACCGCCTTTAGCCGTCTTTATCCGCAGGTTGAACTGGATCTCGACTTTAGCGACCGGCTGGTCAATCTGATCGATGAGGGAGTTGATGTCGCTATCCGCAGCGGTGAATTAGCGGACTCCCGCTTGATCGCCAGAACGCTGGGAGGTTTTCGTTTTGTGCTCTGCGCCAGTCCGACCTATCTGGCGGAATACGGCGTTCCCGGCTCACCAGCGGAATTGGCGGCACACAAGTGCATTTTTTTCCGCTTCCCCGCGACGGGGCTGATCCAGCCCTGGGAACTGCGCGGTATGCGACTGACGGGAGATTTCAGGGCCGCTGCCGTGATGACGGTCAATAACATTGAGGCCGCCATTCGCTTAAGCGCGGCGGGGATGGGCATCGCTTATGTGCCTGATTTTGTCGTGCGCGAGGCAATGGATGAGGGACAACTGCAGGAGGTGTTGCCCGGCTGTTGCGTCAAGGATGGGCATTTCTCGGTCCTGTGGCCCGCCAGCCGCTACCTGTCACCGAGAATACGCTGTTTTATCGATTTTATGGCTGCGGCAGAGGTACCTTTGTCACCAGCATCGGCGCCCCCTTCCCTCTGAAAAGCCCTGCGCCGGATATCCTGCCGCCCGGCCAGCGAAAGCCGGCGGCAGGTGCGCATCATCAATCATCCGTCAGTACAATGCGTCCTATAACCCGGTACTTTTGCGCATCAAAGAGGTAAAACCAGACCGCGATGGCGGCGCCAAAGCAGAAGCAGGCCAACACGATCCACGGAATGGCATGATAAAAGGAGGAGCTGGCGGCAGCGCCCGCGGCAAACGCCATATTTTTGAATAACAGGTAGACGATATAGATCATCCCCATCCCCCCAAGCAACGGCGCAACGCCTGTTTTAAACCAGTGTCCTTTGCCAATATTTTCTTTATTGCCGTGGAAGTAAACGATCACCGCAAAGGCGCAAAGCGCCTGGACAATCATAATGCCCATCGTACCCAACAGCGCCAGCAGGGTGTAAATATCCGCGTAAGGATCTTTACCGGTGATAAAGAATAGCAACACAATCAGCGTGGCGATAACGGTCTGCACCGTAGAGGCAACATGGGGGGAGCCGTGGCGCGAGTGTGAACGACCCAACGTGCGCCCGGCAAACGGAAACAGATTTTCCCGCCCGAGCGCGTAGAGATAGCGCGCCGCGCAGTTATGAAACGCCATCCCGCAGGCAAAAGAGCCAGTGATCACCAGCAGCTTAAACACCCCGACCGCCCACTCCCCCAGATACTGGCGAGCCGGACCGTAGAAAATCTCTCCTGCGCGGTTAGGATCCTGCGCAAGGGCAATAGCCTGCTCCGGTCCCGTTCCGGCAATCGCCATCCACGAAATGAACACGTAGAACACGCCGATACCAATCACGCCCAGCAGGGTAGCCAGGGGAATGATCTTTTTCGGGTTCTTCGACTCTTCACCGTACATTGCCGATGACTCAAAGCCCACCCATGACCAGAAGGCGAAGAATAATCCAATTCCGGCACTGGCGCCGACCACCCCTTTCGCCGGGGTAAAGGCGTTCAGCGGGTTGATCGACTCGGGGACAAAACCCTGTGGCCCTCCGCCATGGATCAGCACCGCCACCGCGACGGCGGTGAGGATCAATATTTCCAGTACCAGGCACAGGCCGAGCACCCGGGAAGTGAGCGAAATATCGAAATAGCTCAGCACTCCGGTAGTCATTAGCATGGCGAAGGCTAAGATGAGCCAGGGGATATGTACGCTGAAGACCGTATTGATTAAATCCTCACAGAAAAAGGCGAAGATCCCGACCAGCGCAGCCTCAAAGACAATGTAGGTCATGGTCACCGTCACTCCTGACGCCATGCCAACGATCCGCCCAAGGCCGTGTGAAATAAAGCCATAAAATGCGCCGGTAGCGGTAATAAACCTGGCCATCTGCGCATAGCCGATGGCAAACAGGGCAAGGATAAGGGTGGCGACCATAAACCCCGCGGGCGCAAACTGACCATTACCACTACCCACCGCGATCGGCACATTGCCCAGCATCGCAGTGATCGGCGCTGCCGTGGCGATAGTCATAAACAGCACCCCGCCAAGGCCTACCGCATTTGGCCGCAGCCGCTGCACAACATGTTTTTCCGCCGCTGGCGCGGGATTGGCAAGAATTTCATTGCTCATGATGAACGCTCCGTTCAGTTCAGGCACGCGGCGGATTCAGGCAGGATCTGCCCACCGTCAACAATTAGCGACTGGCCGGTGATGTAGCCAGCCTGACGGGAGGCGAAGAACAGCGCTGCCGCAGCAATATCTTCCACCGTTCCGAGGCGTTTGAGCGGCACGGCGCTGGCCATCCCGGCGATATAGTCCTCGCCCATATCCCTCAGCCCTTCCGTGACGATATTCCCCGGCAGGACGGCATTGACGGTAATGTTGTCGCCGGCCAGTTCCAACGCCGCGCTACGCATAAAACCCAGCTGGGCCGCTTTGCTGGCGGCATAGTGAGCCCAGCCCGGATAGCCCGTTACCGGCCCGGTAATCGAAGAGGTGAGGATGATGCGACCATACTCTGCCCGTTTCAGCCATGGCAGCGCCGCCTGGACAGTTAAAAAAGTCCCTTTACTGTTGATCGCCTGCACCTCATCCCACTGCTGTTCGCTCATGTCTGCCAGCGGCGCCGAAGGAAAAATCCCCGCGTTGCAGCAGACAATATCCAGACCACCCCACTGCTGTGCGGCTTCTGCCACACAGGCTTTTACCTCTTCGGCATGACTGACGTTGCAGGTCAGACCGCGTAGCGTTAATCCCTGCTCCGCCGCCTGGCCGATCGCGCTATCGATACGCGATGGTGTGCGGGCGGTAATGGTCACCTTCGCCCCGGCGCGGGCAAAGCCGAGTGCAATGCCAAGACCGATCCCACTACTCCCGCCGGTCACCAGCACATGTTTGTTCATAAAATCTGACATCATTTTTCCCCGTCTGTGAAAGTTCTGCGATCCCATCCGTTTGGCCTGGCCGTGCAGCGATCTCCGTCGCTGGCAGGAAAAGAATAATCACGTAAATGTTGAATGTTCAACATTTTAAAGTGAGATTTCAGCATAAAAATAATGCGCTATGATTGGGCACAAGACTGGTGCAATAGACAGATTAATTTATCTATATATATCAATGAATTAATAACAAACTTCACGCTTTGATTACGCCTGAATGAGAAAAACACACATTATACGTTCCGTTATGGTGCAACCGGCTGAATCCAGCCAACTAAATCACACTAACTTGCTGTTAATAAAATAATTAATAAACAAAAAGCATAATTAAAGCGCAACAGAAAACAAAAAAAACCTCACACATCTTGCAAATCCCGCAACCACAACATAAAAATGTGTTAAGCGTGTCATTTCAAATTGAGGACAGCATGTTTAACGACGAGTATTTAACAACACTTACCCTGAAGCTGCGGCCGCTCCTGCCCCGCTGGGGCCTCAGCGAAGGCGCAGAGATTGGCCTGCTGACGGTTTCAGAAAATGCCACGTTTCTGGTCAGCGATAAGATGACGCAGAGAAAGATCGTGCTGCGAGTGCATCGCCCAAACTACAGCTCAGCGGTGGAGATCCATTCTGAGCTGATGTGGCTAAACGCCCTGCATGCCCGGGGAGATATCAACATCGCCGTACCGCTTGTACTGGATGATGGGACCTGTATCGCCAGCCTCATCGACGGCGAAACGGTCACCCACGTCGTGGGATTCACCTTTGTTGCGGGCAGCGAACCTGATACCGGTAGCCATCTCACCGGCTGGTACCATGCCCTGGGACGGGTTGCGGGAGAACTGCACAGGCACAGCGAAGGCTGGGTAAAACCCGAGGGTTTTCATCGCAAGGTGTGGAACACCGAGACGATTATCGGACGTCATGCCTGGTGGGGCGACTGGCGGAAGATGACGCAACTGAGCGCCGACGATATTACGCTGCTGGAGGCGGTGGAGGCCACAGTGGTCGCAAGACTGGAAGCGTACGGACAGGGCGCCGACCGCTATGGGCTGGTGCACTGCGACATGCGGCTGGCCAACCTGCTGGTGAATGAGAATTCGCTGACGGTGATTGATTTTGACGACTGCGGCATCTGCTGGTTTGGCTGGGATTTTGCCACCGCCGTCAGTTTTATTGAAGACGACCCGGCCCTTGCGGACTACCGCGCTGCGTGGCTTGCGGGCTACCGTAGCGTCCGTCCCTTCAGTCAGCAGGACGAAGTGATGCTTCCGGTGCTGGTGATGCTGCGCCGCTTACAGCTGACGGCCTGGCTGGCCAGCCATAGTGAGACAGCCACCGCCCGTCGCTACAGCCCGCAATGGGGCGCCATCACCGTACGCCTGGCCCAGGCGTTTCTCCTCCAGGCGTCACCGCTTAGCGCTACCGTTAACTGCAAGGAACCTGCTGATGAACAATAAAACCCCCATTCTTCAACTGAACCGTTTTGACGCGCTGACCGGCGTGGCCGACGAAAACCTGAGCCGACAAATTGCCCGTCGCCACGCCACCCAGGGGACCGGTTCGGTGCTGTTTTATCCACAACCGATCGTCATGGCGTCGGCCTCCGGAGCCTGGATGGAGGACTCCGCCGGCAACCGTTATCTGGATATGTATAACAACGTGCCGGGCGTGGGGCATTGTCATCCGCATATTACCCAGGCGATGGTGCGCCAGGCCGGGTTACTGAACACCAACACCCGCTATCTGTTCCCGGTACTGGAGCAGTACGCGGACAGCCTGCTGGCGACGTTCCCCGCCGGGCTGTCGAATGTGATATTTACCTGCACCGGCAGCGAGAGCAACGACATCGCCCTGCGGATGGCCCGCTTTATCAGTGGTCGGCAGGGGATCATCGTCACCGAGAGTGCCTATCACGGCAATACAACGGCGGTGATGGAGGTCTCTCCCTCCGGGCACAAAGAGGCCCTCCTGCCCCCGTGGGTGCATACCATTCCCGCCCCTGACCTGCGCAGGCTGTCAGCGGGCCAGACGCTGTCTGACCTCTTCGCCGCCGACGTTGAGCGCGCCATGGACGAGCTGGATGAGCGGGGCTACGGCTGCGCGGCGCTACTGGTGGATACCATTTTTTCCAGCGACGGCGTTTTCGCCGATCCGCCGGGATTTCTGGCTCAGGCGGTAGCCCGCGTACAGGCCCGGGGCGGACTGTTTATCGCCGATGAAGTCCAGCCGGGCTTTGGTCGGACAGGCTCTCATTTCTGGGGCTTCCATCGTCACAGTGTGCAACCGGATATCGTCACGCTCGGCAAGCCAATGGGGAACGGTTTTCCCATGGCCGCGGTGATCACGCGTCCGGCTATTCTGCAGGCGTTCAGCGAAAAGACCGAGTACTTCAACACCTTTGGCGGTAACCCGGTGGCTGCCGCCGTGGGCCTCGCGGTACTGGAGGTGATTGAACAGGAGGCCCTGATGAACAACGCCCAGCGCAACGGGGACTATCTGCGTGCCGGACTGCGCCAGCTGGCCCAGGATTTCCCGGCCATCGCCGACATTCGCGGCGCCGGACTGTTCAACGCCATCGAGTTTGCCCGGCCAGACAGCGGAGAGCCGGATCCGCAGCTGACGAGTCGCGTTATCTATCACCTGAAGCTTGAGGGCGTGCTGATTGGCGCGGCCGGTCGCTTTGGCAACAGCCTGAAGATCCGTCCGCCGCTGTGCTTCAGTCGCGATGATGCAGATTTCTTCCTCGAGCGGCTGGCGAAAGTCATGGGCCGCCTGAACGGATAGTCTAACCGACAGGGCAAACATCCAGTTTGTTTGCCCTCGGCGTGCAGGTATATTAACGGCATCAGCGACTTCAGGGAGAGTAACCAGCGTTCATGTCGAAGAGAAAAGAAGACCGTCAGCAACAGATCCTGCGCGAACTGGCTGAGACCCCGACCCTGCGGATTGGGGATATGGCGCGCACCCACGGTGTCTCTACCGAAACCATCCGTCGCGATCTCGACGAACTTACCCGCCGGGGCGTACTGAACCGAACTTACGGCGGTGCGGTGCGGGCCATGAACAGTGAACCGACGGTCACGGAGCGCCACCAGCTGTTTACCGAAGAGCGCGAGCGCATCGCCCGGGATGCCGTCCATTGTATGCGCGAGGGCAAAATATTCATGATCGGCTCCGGCGCCACCACGGTACATGTTGCCCGCCGGATGGCCAGCGAGCTGCGGGATATCACGGTCATCACCCACGCCTTCGGCGTCGCAACGGTGCTGTCGATGAATCCAACCATCCGGGTGATCGTCGCTCCCGGGGAGTACTGCGCTACCGAAGGGGCAATGACCGGTGCGCAGACGCTTCAGTTCCTCAGCCAGTTCACGGCGGACTATACGTTACTGGGGGCCAGCGGTATCGCCGCCGATGGGCCAAGCGAGGCGTTAATCGACAGTGGAACGGTTTACCGGGCGATGATCCAGCGCGCCGCGAAGAGCATTGTCGTCGCCGACCACTCGAAGTTCGACCTCACCTATCCCTACCACTACGCGGGCTGGTCGGGCATCAGCCGTTTAATTACTGACCAGCCCCTGCCCGACCATCTCGCTACTGTACTCGGCCGGGAAAAGGTGGTCGTGGCGCGTGGTCATGCCGCTCCTGAACAGCAGTGACCCGCGCCGGTACGTTTACCCTTTGGCAAAATTGGCCTGGATCCTCTGCTGCAGATAATCCTCGGCGCTGATGGGCGGGTACTTCCTCTGCGGCCCGAGGATCTCGACATCTTTATTGGCCTGGCAAAAAAACGCCAGGCTGTAGCGCGGCCCCTGATATTCATGGGGCAGCGGATTTCTCACCCGATGGAAGTTAGACGGCAGCTGGTCGTCGCTCCAGCGCATCAGCATATCGCCGATATTGCAGGTGATCACCTCCTCGCGCGGCTCAATGCTGGTCCACTGCTGGCTTTCGCGGTCTTTACCGGGACAAACCTGCAGGCCGCCCTGGCCGGGGCGCTGGAACAGCAGCGTCAGGCAGTCAAAATCGGTGTGCGCGCCGGCCCGCCACATCCCCTGCTGCGACTGCTCGGTTGCATAGTAATGCAGCATGCGCAAGGTGCTCTGATAGGTGTCACGCTGCGGATCGTGCGCGGTGGTAAAAAACGATTCCGGAAAACCGAGCTTTAAAGCAAAGCAGGAGAGGATCTTCATCCCCAGCTGCCAGCACTGCGACTCAAACCCGAGCATTGTCTGCTGGAATGCTGGCAACTCCCGATCGCTGGGCCAGCGCCCGGCCATCAGAGGCCGGGTTATCTGATACGACTCTTTTTGATCCGGAGTGCGAGTCGACGGCCGAACCTGCGCTTTGCTTTCCCAGCCGGCGTTACCGGCCAGCGGATACTGGCGCTTCACCTCGTCGGGCAGGTCGAAAAACGCCTCGGTCATGCTGAACGCCTGGCGGATATCCGCCAGCGGAATACCGTGATGGCTGACCTGGAAGAAGCCAATCTCCACCGCCGCCTCCCACAGTTGTTCGGCAATGTCATTTTTTCTTGCGGCAAAGTTCGACAGGTCGATACAGCGCACTTCGCGGGCGAAGATCTCTTCGCCCTCGGCGCCCATCAGCGCCTCTTTTTCCAGTTCCTGTAAGGCGTAGCGTTGATTCTGGGTGGTTGCGTTCATCGTCATTATCCTGTTATCAGTTAAACAGCGGCGCGCTGTTGGAGGGTACGGACGGCCGCCAGCGCGTCGTGGCGCATCGCGTCAAGGTCGAGACCGGGAATGGCGTCGTCTTCCACGATGGGGCGGCCATTGAGCAGCAGCGCCTTTAGCGCGGCGCGCCCACCGCAGGCCACCGGCCCAATGGCCATATCGTGCAGGCCGAAGTAGCGCGGATCGTCCAGCCGGTAAATGGCGAGGTCCGCCTGCATGCCGACCTGCAGGGTGCCGCTCTGCGCTAAGCCTAGGATCTGCGCCCCGCCGGCGCTGCCCCAGCGCACCACATCCTCCACCGTGGCCGCATCGGCCCCACCCTCAAAGGTGCCCCCCGCGTAGCGCGGCTGCGCCAGCATCCCCTTGCGCGCGCGCTGCAGCAGCCATGCGGCATGGGCTTCGCTTTGCATATCCGCCGCTTCATTCGAGGCAGCGCCGTCCACCCCCAGCGAGACCGGGACCCCGGCCTGCTCTAACGCCAGCAGATCGGCGATGCCGCTGCCCAGCCGGCCGTTGCTTTGCGGGCAGTGGGCGATGCCGGTTCCGGTACGGCCCAGCAGGGCAATCTCCTCCGGCAGCAGCTTCACCAGATGGGCAAACCACACGTCATTCCCCAGCCAGTCGTGTTCCGCGCAGAACTGCACCGGCGTCATGGCGAATTTCTGCCGCGCGGCGTCGAGATAATCGACGGTTTCCGATAAATGGCTGTGCAACCGGATCCCCAGCTGGCGGGCCAGCTTCGCCATCTCCCGCAGCTGGGCGCCCGGCGCGGAGTGCAGGACGGTAGTGGGCGCCATCACCACCCGGCGCAGAGACTCGGGCCGGGGGTCGTGATAGCGGCTGACCAGCCGTTCGACATCCGCCATATAGCCGTCGAAGGTTTCCGGACGCAGCGCCACCGGCAGATCCTGTTCCACCGCCCGGCCCTGGGTCGCCCCACCCCGGCACAGGACGATGCGCATCCCCAGCGCTTCCCCTTCGCTGAAGACAATCTCCGAGGTATCGAAAGGCATATCCGGCCAGTACAGGTAGTTGTGATCCGCCACGCTGGCGCAGCCCGAGCGCAGAAGCTCCACCAGGCCAATGCGCACCGCCAGACGAAAGGTATGTTCATCGAAAGCCGCGCGAAAGCGGTACGGCGTGGCGCTCAGCCAGGCCGTCAGGCTCTGGTTCAGCCCCTGCGGCTCGCCCTTCAGCAGCGACTGAAAAAGATGGTGGTGCGTGTTCACCCACGCCGGATAGATCACGCAGTCGCGGGCATCGATCTGTCGCTCTTCCGGCAGCGGCGTCAGGCTGCCGATGGCGGCAATCTTGCCGTCGCGGATGCGAATATCCGGCCCGGCCAGCCGCGCCGCCTCTCCGGGCAGACCGCTGAGGATGGCATGGGCATTTTTAATAATTAATAACATGGCGTCGCTCCTCAGGGTTTAACCTGCATGGCCTGAACAAATTCGGTGGTGTAGGCCTGTTTCCAGTCGGTGGCCCCCGCCAGCAGACCGGCGCTGACCATAAAGTCGCGGGTCTTCTGCCAGCGCGCGTCGGTCATCGTCCCCCAGCCCTGGCTGGCGGCATCCCCGCCGTCGATCAGGTGATGCTCACGGATCTGGGTCACGCCCCAGGCGAGCAGATCGTCGGTCATTTTCGGGTTGTCCTGCTTAATCAACGCATTGCCCGGCGCCGGATCCTTGAGATAGCTCACCCAGCCCTCCATTGAGGCGCGGACAAACTTCGCCATCGCCGCTTTACGCTCGGCGATGGTGTCCGGGCGGGCGATAAGGATGCCGCCGTAGGGGGGATAGCCGTGCTCGGAAAAGAGGAAGAAGTTCGCCTTCACTCCGGCCTTCTGCACCTGGAACACCTCGGAGCTGACATAGGCCTGCTGGGCGACAGCGTCATCGACGACAAAGGGTTGAATATTGAAGGTATAGGGGCGAACCTGCGCGTCGCTCAGCTGGTATTGCGCCTTCAGCCACGGCCACCACGTCGCCTGACCGGAGCTGGAGACCAGCAGGGTTTTGTCTTTCAGCCCCTGCAGGGAGGTGACATCGGCATGGGTCAGCAGCCCCTGGGGATCGTACTGAAAGGGCGCAGCAATGGCCTTTGCCTGGAAGCCGCGCTGAATGCCTTCCAGCAGCTGCAGGTCGTAACCGATGATCACATCGGCCCGCTTCGACAACAGCAACTGCATGCCGTTGACCTGCGGTCCGCCGGAGCGGATCTCGACGTCGAGACCATATTTTTTGTACAGCCCGGTGGCCTGAGCCTGATAATAACCCCCCTGCTCCGCCTGGGCGTACCAGGAGGTCAGCAGAACGATTTTCTCCTCGGCCTGAACGGCCAGCGAGACACTGCCGAGAGCCATCAGGCCCAGCCAGCGTATGCCCCGGGGAAGGCGTGCGCCTGTTTTCATATCCCTCTCCTCTTTACGCCGGGAGGGGGAGCGAGCGAATGTGGCTCAGCCTCCCATCCCGGTCAACATTGAACCGCGACATGGTGACTGAGCAATGTCCCGTATGGATAACCCGTACTGACCGCTTCTACTCACACTCAGCTATACAAAAACAATGCCAGATTTTATCGCCCGCGAGCGGCCGCGAGAAATCGCCTGCGCCGCCCCCCTTGGGCATGCAACCTTTGATTCATGCCCACAAGAAACGCACCATAATGGTGCGCTAATGAATGATTTTAGTGCCTGCCCGACATTTCACAGCTGGCTGAAGAGCATCTCCAGCTGGTTCAGCATCATCGAGGCGGCAAGGGAAAGCTGGCGGGCGGGCGAGACGCACAGCGCCAGGGTGAAAGGCTTAAGCTGCGGATCGGTTAGCGGCACAAACGCCAACTGGCCGGACTCAATCTCATCGAGAATATCCAGCCGGCACAGAATGCCGATGCCCATCTGCTCTTTGATCAGGGTGCGGATCATGTGAATGTTATTCGATACCGCCACCTCCTTTACCTCGTTGCCGCTGATGTTCACCAGCGCCTCCACCGGCTCGCTGATCATCAATGGGGCGGACGGCAGGATAAAGGGGTAGTCGAGGCACTGACTAAAGCGCACCGCGCTGCGGCTGGCCAGCGGATGGCCGGTGGGCACCAC
>OODL01000763.1_pt1 | contig 34778 bp, 30 predicted proteins | sample 1671181 | NCBI WGS metagenome assembly OODL01 (sample SAMN06348130, study PRJEB24527) | human gut metagenome | biome: human gut; feature: ankylosing spondylitis patient; material: feces | host: Homo sapiens | place: China | collected 2015-10 | reverse complement strand
AAAAATCACGAAGCGGATTTTGAGTCCCCCTCGTCTGCCATTCCGACACACCGGCTGATGTTCAGAACATTACTTATTATACCGGATTCCCTGCCAAAAATCAAGACAAAAAATCAAAGGGGAAACCTGCCCCCGGCGGCCTGCTTTTTTTGTGCCGGGAGGTGGACAGAACCCGCGCCGGGCGGTATACTGGGGGCAGATGTTTTACACCACAGGAGGGTTTAGCTGTGAAAAACTTTGACGAACTTCTCAAGAAATATGCCGATTTCATCGTCCGGGTGGGGGTCAACCCCCAGCCGGGCCAGGTGCTGATCATCAACTGTGCGCTGGAAGGTGCCCCGCTGGCACGGCTGTGCGTGCGCAGTGCCTTTGAGGCGGGTGCGCGGGATGTGCAGGTGAACTGGACCGACGACGCCGTCACCCGCACCCGCATGGAGCTGGGCAGCGAAGAGGCCCTGACCGACCACAAGGGCTGGCAGCTGCGCCGCTATCTGGACTACGCCGAGACCGAGGGCGGCGTGTGCGTGCTGCACCTCATCGCCGACGACCCGGAGGTGTTTGCCGGGTTGGACGGGGCCAAGATCAGCCGGGTGAACAGCGCCAACCGCGCCTTCATGCAGCCCTGGCGCGAGTACACCATGAACGACCGGGTGCAGTGGTCCATCGCGGCCATCCCGTCCGCGCCGTGGGCCAAGAAGATGTTCCCGGAGCTGGACACTGATGCCGCCATCGAGGCGCTGTGGCAGCTGATCTTTGACACCTGCCGCGTGACCGGCGGTGACCCGGTGGGCGAGTGGCAGGAGCATCTGGCCCGGCTGTCTGCTCTGCGGGACAAGATGAACGCCCTGGATCTGGAGAGCGTGCACTTTGCCAGCAGCAACGGCACCGACCTGACCGTGGGCATCGCTGACCAGGCCGTGTGGGAGAGCGCCGCGAGCAAGAACGAGAAGGGGGTCACCTTCCTGCCCAACATCCCCACGGAGGAGGTGTTCACCGCGCCCCATAAAGATAAGGTGAACGGCGTCGTGTACGGCACCAAGCCCTATGTGTTCAACGGCCAGCTCATCAAGGGCTTCCATGTGACCTTCAAGGATGGCAAGGTGGTGGAGCACGGTGCCGAGGAAGGTGCCGACCTGCTGGGCCAGCTGCTGGACACCGACGAGGGTGCCCGCCACATCGGCGAGGTGGCACTGGTGCCCGCTTCCAGCCCCATCAACCGCTGCGGCAAGCTGTTCTACAACACCCTGTTTGACGAGAACGCCGCCTGCCACATCGCCTTTGGCGACAGCTACCCCGGCACCACCGCGGGCGGCACCGGCCTGACCCGGGAGCAGCTGGACGCACGCGGCATGAACCACTCCTCCCTGCACGAGGACGTGATGATCGGTGCCGAGGACAGCGAGATCACCGGCAAATGCCGCGACGGCCGCACCGTGCAGCTGTTCCAGAACGGCGTCTGGGTGCTGTAAAAAGGCCGGAAATGCGAAAAATTCAAGAAAATGCTTGCATAAAGCGCAAGAGTATGCTATATTCTAGTAGTACGATATAGTTTAACCTGAAACGTGGGCCGCAAGGTCCGCGTTTCTTGTTTGTTTGGAGGTTTTTTATGGCGAAGCAGTCTGGCGGCAACACCGCCCAGAGAGTCGAAGCGCTTGTCCGCCCCACCGTGGAGGGCATGGGCCTGCGCCTGTGGGATGTCGTTTTTGAAAAGGAAGGGCCGGACTGGTATCTTCGCGTCCTCATCGACAAGGACGGCACCATGGACACCGATACCTGCGCAGATGTTTCCCACGCACTGGACCCCATCCTGGACGAGGCCGACCCCATCGACCAGAGCTACTATCTGGAAGTGGGCAGCCCCGGCCTGGGCCGCAAGCTGACCCGCCCGGAGCACTACGAGCAGCTCAAGGGCCAGAAGATCCGGGCAAAGCTCATCCGCCCCAACGCCGACGGCGTGCGCGAGCTGGCCGGCATCCTGACCGGCCGCGAGGGCACCACCGTGACCCTGGACACCGACAACGGCCCCGTGGCCTTTGAGGTGAACGCAGCTTCCAGCGTGCAGCTGTGCGATGACGAAGATCTGTTTGACTAAGAGCGTTCGCCCGCTCAGTTACCTTCGGTGACAGCTCTCCCGAAGGGAGAGGTGGCATTGCGTGAGCAATGACGGAGAGGGCGAGGCCGTTGAAAAGAGAGATTCAGTACCCATTCTTATAAAGAAAAGAGAAAGAATTACAGGAGGAACCCGAAAAATGGCAGCAGCGAACAACGAATTTTTTGAAGCTCTCTCCATGCTGGAGCACGAGCGCGGCATCACCGCAGAGTACCTGATCGAGAAGATCAAGGCCGCCATCATCATTGCCGTCAAGAAGAACTACGAGGTCGAGGAGGACCACGTCAAGGTGGACATCGACCCCGATACCGGCCGCTTTGATGTGGCCCTGATCCAGGACGTCGTGGCTGACGAGGACTGGTACGACGAGCACTCCGAGATCGGCATCACCGAGGCCCAGAAGATCCGCAAGACCTACGAAGTGGGCGACCGCATCATCACTCCGCTCAAGACCAAGGACTTTGGCCGCATTGCCGCCCAGACCGCAAAGCACGTCATTCGTCAGGGCATCCGCGAGGCCGAGCGCAGCCAGCAGCTGAGCGAGATCCAGTCCCGCGCACACGATATCGTGCAGGCCACCGTCACCCGTGTGGACCCGGAGAAGGGCATCGTGGCCCTGGACATGGGCAAGGGCGGCGAGGCCATCCTGCCCCGCAACGAGCAGGTGCCCGGCGAGGTGTACACCGAGGGCCAGAGCCTGCAGGTCTACGTTGTGGACGTGGTGAGCACCGAGCGCGGCCCCCGTGTCATGATCAGCCGCACCCACCCCGGCCTTGTCAAGCGCCTGTTTGAGCTGGAAGTGCCCGAGATCTTTGACGGCACCGTGGAGGTCAAGGCCATCAGCCGCGAGGCCGGTGCCCGCACCAAGATGGCCGTGTGGAGCAAGGACCCCAACGTCAACCCCGTCTCTGCCTGCATCGGCGAGCACGGCAGCCGCGTGGCCGCTGTGGTCGAGAAGCTGGGCGGCGAGAAGATCGACATCGTCAAGTGGAGCGAGGACGTCTCCGAGTTCATCTCCGCAGCCCTGAGCCCCGCCAAGGTGGTCAAGGTGGAGCTTCTGCCCGGCGAGACCCGCTCCTGCCGCGTGACCGTGCCCGACCAGCAGCTGAGCCTGGCCATTGGCAACAAGGGCCAGAACGCCCGCCTGTGCGCACGCCTGACCGGCTACAACATTGATATCCGCCCGGAGAGCGGCTACTACGGCGAGGACGAAGAGCCGCAGAAGAAGGAAGAAGCTGCCGACGCCGAATAAGCCCGGCACCGCATGCCAAAGGAGGGAAACCGGATGGCACAGAAAAAGATCCCTGCCCGCCAGTGCATCGGCTGCATGACCAGCCGCCCCAAAAAGGAGCTGGTGCGTGTGGTGCGTGCACCCAGCGGAGAGATCAGCATTGATCTGGTGGGCAAAAAGCCGGGCCGCGGCGCATACCTCTGCCCGGACCCTGCCTGCCTGGCCAAGGCAAAAAAGAAGAAGGCGCTGGAGCGCTGCTTTGAGCAGCCGGTTCCCGCCGAAGTATACGAGGCGCTGGAAGCCCAGCTGACCGAAGCCGCAAAGGAGGCTGCCCGGAATGCCGAAAAAGAATAACACCCCCGCAAAACCTGCGCTGGCCCCGGAAGAAGCCCTGTTCCAGGCCGTGAGCCTGTGCCGCAAGGCCGGTGCACTGACCATGGGCTTTGACGCCGTGGAGGAAGCCTGCGTCAAGGGCAAGGCCTGGCTGGTGATGACCGCATCCGACGCCAGTGCCAAGACCGTGCAGCGCCTGAACTACGCCGTGGGCGACCTGGTGGATGTGATCACCATGCCGCTGACCCAGGACCGGCTGGCCGACATCAGCCGCAAGGCGGTGGCTGTTTACGCGGTGACCGACCGCAACCTCGCAAAGCTCTGCTTCGACCGCCTGTCGGACTGCGGAGCAATCAAAAATGAGGAGGATATGAGCGAATGATCGTAAAATATAAAGTGAGTGATTTTGCAAAGGACCTGAACCTCTCTGCCAAGAAGGTTCTGGACGAGCTGGCTGCCATGGGCAGCACCGGCAAGAAGAACAGCTCCAATCTGGAAGAGAACGAGCTGAACTACCTGCTGGAGAAGTTCAGCAAGGACAGCAGCGTGACCGACCTGAACGAGTTCCTGAACAGTGCCAAGGCCCCCAAGGAGGAGCCGAAGCCTGCCGAAAAGAAGGCGGAGAAGAAGACGGAAAAGAAGCCGGAAGCTCCCAAGGCTGAGGAAAAGCCCGCCCAGAAGCCTGCTGAAAAGAAGCCGGAGCAGAAGGCACAGCCCGCTGCCCAGCAGAACCAGCAGGCAAAGGCCGGCAGCAAGCACGGCGACAAGAAGAACGAGCAGCACAAGAAGCGTGAGGAAAAGACCGTTTCCCTCAGCGAGCTGGCTCGTGAGACCGGTGCCAAGGCATCCACTGCCCCGGCACAGGCTGTGTCGGTGCGCCGCGAGGACAATCAGGTGACCGTGGACACCCGCACCGTGGACATGAACGTGGACCGCTTCGACGTCCGTTACGACGATCTGGCTTCCACCAAGAACACCGAGAACCGCCGCAAGCCCACCCCGCAGGGCAACAAGCAGAAGTTCACCCAGCGCGGCCAGCGCCAGCGCCAGCAGTTCCAGAAGGGCAAGCGCGAGACCGAGTTCGAGCGCCTGCAGCGCATCCAGCTGGAAAAGGCCCGCAACGCCCAGCTGAAGGTGATGATCCCCGACGAGATCACCGTCGGTGAGCTGGCTGCCCGCCTGAAGCAGCAGGCCGGCAAGGTCATTGCCAAGTTCATGCAGATGGGCGAGATGCACGCCATCAACGACGTGATCGATTTCGACACCGCAGCTCTGCTGGCAGAGGAGTTCCACGCAAAGGTCGAGCACGAGGTGCATGTGACCATCGAGGAGCGCCTGTTCACCCAGGAAGAGGATTCGCAGGAGGATCTGGTGGAGCGTCCCCCGGTCGTCTGCGTCATGGGTCACGTTGACCACGGCAAGACCAGCATTCTGGATGCCATCCGCAAGACCAACGTTACCGCAGGCGAGGCCGGCGGCATCACCCAGGCCATCGGTGCCTATCAGGTCAAGGTCAACGACAGCCTGATCACCTTCCTGGATACCCCGGGCCATGAGGCATTCACCTCCATGCGTGCCCGTGGTGCCAACATGACCGATATCGCCGTTCTGGTGGTTGCTGCCGACGACGGCATCATGCCCCAGACCATCGAGTCCATCAACCACGCCAAGGCCGCCAACGTCAAGCTCATCGTGGCAATGAACAAGATGGATAAGCCCACCGCAAACCCCGAGCGCGTGATGGAAGGCCTGACCAAGTACGGCATCATCACCGAGGACTGGGGCGGCGATGTGGCCTGCATCCCGGTGTCTGCCCTGACCGGCATGGGCATCAACGACCTGCTGGAGCGCATCGCGCTGGAAGCTGAGGTCATGGAGCTCAAGGCCAACCCCAACCGCCGCGCCAAGGGTGCGGTGGTCGAGGCCCGTCTGGACAAGGGCCAGGGCCCCATTGCCACCATCCTGGTGCAGAACGGCACCCTGCACTCTGGCGATGTGATCATTGCCGGTACTGCCGTGGGCCGCGTGCGTACCATGCGCAGCGACAAGGGCAAGCTGCTGAGCGATGCCGGCCCCTCCACCCCTGTGGAGATCACCGGCCTGACCGCCGTGCCCGAAGCAGGCGACCTGTTCGAGGCCGTTGAGGACGAGCGCCTGGCCCGTGAGCTGGCCGAGCAGCGCATCGCTGCCGCCAAGGAGAAGCAGTTCTCCTCCTTCCAGAAGGTCACGCTGGATAACCTGTTCAGCCAGATGGCTCAGAACGACATGAAGGAACTGGCCATCGTGGTCAAGGCCGACGTGCAGGGTTCTGCCGAGGCCGTCAAGCAGAGCCTGGAGAAGATCTCCAACGACGAAGTGCGGGTGCGGGTCATCCATGCCGGTGTCGGTGCCATCAGCAAGTCCGATGTGGACCTGGCCGATGCCTCCAACGCCATCATCATCGGCTTCAACGTCCGCCCCGACAACGTGGCCAAGGAAGAAGCTGCTGCCACCAAGGTGGAAATGCGTATGTACCGCGTCATCTACGACGCCATCAACGACGTGACCGACGCTATGAAGGGCATGCTGGCTCCCAAGTTCCGCGAGGTGTCTCTGGGCGAGCTGCAGGTCCGTCAGGTGTACAAGATCTCCAACGTGGGCACCGTTGCAGGCTGCCGTGTTACCAGCGGCAAGATCACCCGTGACAGCCAGGTCCGTGTGGTCCGTGACGGCATCGTCATTGCCGAGGACGAGATCGCATCCCTGAAGCGTTTCAAGGATGACGCCAAGGAAGTGGCCGAGGGCTACGAGTGCGGCGTGACCCTGGAGAAGTTTGCCGACGTCAAGGAAGGCGACGTGTACGAGGCCTTCAAGATGGAAGAGTACCGCGACTAAGATTTTTTGAGGATTTCTCTGGCACCGGCAACGATGCCAGAGAAGTTTGTTTAAAGGAGAAACCGAATGTCTCAGAAAAATATGGGCCGTCTGGCGCAGGATATGAAGCGCGAGATCATTGCCATCATCGGGCGTCTGAAGGACCCGCGGCTGGAGGGCGGCCTGCTGACCGTCACCCGTCTGGACGTGACCCCCGACCTGGATGTGGCCAAGGTGTATGTGAGCGTGATGGGCCGCGCGGACGGCCCCAAGCCCGCCATCGAGGCGCTGAACCGCGCCGCCGGTCATGTGCGCACCGAAGTGAGCAAGAAGATGCACATCCGCAAAGCACCCCGGTTCATCTTTGTGGAGGACGACGGTGCCGCCTATGCAGCCCACATCAATGAGCTGCTGCGCAGCCTGAACGTCAGCGGTGAGGCCGAGGCACAGCCCGAAGCCGGGGAGACCGAGGAGTAAAACACACTTTACAGCCTTGCGGAAAGGATGGAACATCGGATGACGGAACCGTTGAGTGTGCAGCAGATGGCCCAGCGCCTGAAGTCTGCCGACAACATTTTGATCCTGTGCCACAAAAACCCGGACGGTGATACCGTCGGCTGCGGCAGCGCCCTGTATTATGCCCTGAAAGCTCTGGACAAGAATGCAGCGGTGCTCTGCTCCGACACGATCCCGGCCCGCTATGCCTTTACCAATGCGCACCTGTTCAAGGGCGAGTTCGAGCCGGAAATGGTGGTTGCCGTGGACGTGGCCGGGCTGCAGCTGTTTGGCGAGGGCAACGGCGTGCCCCGCTACAGCCGCCATGTCGATCTGTGCATCGACCACCACGCGGGCAACAGCGGCTATGCCGACTTTACCCTGCTGGACAGCACCGCGGCCGCAGCCGCAGAGCTGATGTACCGGGTCATTCTGGAAATGGGGGTGGACATCACCCCGCACATTGCCGACTGCCTGTACACCGGCGTGGCCACCGACACCGGGTGCTTCCGGTTCTCGGCCACCACGGCCAACACCCACCTTGTGGCGGCAAAGCTCATCGAGGCGGGCTGCCATGTGGAAGAGCTGAACACCCTGCTGTTCGACACCAAGCCCCGGGCCCGCATGGAGGCCGAGCGCATCGCCCGCAACCATCTGGAATACTATCTGGACGGCCGCTGCGCCCTGATCTACCTCACCCGGGACGAGATCGAGCAGACCGGCGTGGACCCGGCAGACCTGGAAGAGCTGACCAGCCTGCCGATCAGCATCGAGGGCGTGAAGGTGGGCCTGACCCTGCGTCAGCAGCCCGGCGGCAGCTACCGCATCAGCGTGCGCACCGCCAAGGGTGTGGACGCCTGCGCCATTGCGCGGCGTCTGGGCGGCGGCGGCCACAACCGCGCTGCCGGATGCGAGCTGCTAGGCAACCTGGAAAACGCTAAGAATGCGATCCTGGCCGAGGTGGAAGCCGAGCTGGACGCACCGCAGGAGGACGCATAAATGCAGGGCATCCTGATCGTGGACAAGCCCATGGACTGGACCAGTTTTGATGTGGTGGCAAAGCTGCGCGGCGTGCTGGGCACCCGCAAGCTGGGCCACAGCGGCACGCTGGACCCCATGGCCACCGGCGTGCTGCCGGTGTTCTGCGGCGGTGCCAGCAAGGCCGTGGACCTGCAGCTGGATCATGACAAGGCTTACCGCGCCGTGCTGCGGCTGGGCCAGCGCACCGACACCGGCGACATCACCGGCACGGTGCTGGAAACGGCCCCCGTCACGGCAGGGGAGCGGGAACTGCAGGCCGTGCTGCCGCAGTTCGTGGGCAAACAGATGCAGGTGCCGCCCATGTACTCGGCGGTCAAGGTGGGCGGCCAGCCCCTTTACAAGCTGGCCCGCGAGGGCAAGACCGTGGAGCGCAAGGCCCGCCCCATCGAGATCTACAGCATCACCTACGGCGGCAGCCCCGCCGAAAACGAATATGTGCTGGAGGTGACCTGCTCCAAGGGCACCTACATCCGCACCCTGCTGGAGGACATTGCCGACGCACTGGGCCAGAAGGGCACCATGAGCGCCCTGCGGCGCACCTGCGCCGGGCTGTACACCGAGGCCGACGCCCACACGCTGGAAGAGATCCTTGCGGCGAAAGAGCAGGGGCCTGCGGCCCTGGAAGCGCTGATGCTGCCGGTGGAAAGCGTGTTCATCCCGCTGCCGCTGCTGGTGGTGGAGCCCTGGGTGGAACAGCACCTGTACAACGGCTGCCCCACCAGCCGCTACCCCGCAGCGGATGGCCGCTACCGGGTGCGCAATGCCGCCGGGCAGTTCCTGGGGCTGGCCAACATCACCGGGGGCGTGCTCCGGGTGGAAAAACTGTTCGTGGAACGGAATTGACAAGAAAAAGGAAACCAATACCCATGCAGATCATTTCACAGTTCGTCCCGCTGCCGCTGGCAGACCCCGCACAGGGCACCGCCGTGGCCATGGGCTACTTCGACGGCATCCACATCGGCCACCGGGCCGTCATCGACGGTGCGGTGCAGTGGGCCAGAGCCCACGGGGCTGCCCCGGCGGTGTTTACCTTCCGGCTGCCGGTGGACAACAAAATGAAGGGCAAGCGCCTGCTGTCCTCGGCGGACAAGCACGCGCTGATCGCCAGCCTGGGCGTGGAGTATTACCTCACGCCGGACTTTGAGGAGATCAAGGGCCTCAGCCCGGAACAGTTCGTGCGCAGCATCGTGGAAAACTGCCATGCAAAAGCCCTGTTCTGCGGCGAGAACTTCACCTTCGGGGCCAAGGCCGCCGGTACGCCGGAGCTGCTGCGCAAGCTGTGCGCTCCGCTGGGCGTGGAAGTGGTGGTGGTGCCCATGGCACAGTTCGAGGAAAAGCCGGTGTCCTCCACCCGCATCCGCACCGCGCTGGAGGGCGGCGACATCCCGGCGGCCAACGCCATGCTGGGCATGCCCTACGCCATCCGCTTTGCGGTGCAGCACGGCGCGGGCCTGGGCCACACGCTGGGGGTGCCCACCATCAACCAGCTGTACCCCCAGGGCTTCCAGATGCCCCGCAGCGGCATCTATATTACCCGCACGCTGGTGAACGGCACCTGGTATCCTTCGGCCACCGGTCTGGGCAGCCGCCCCACCGTGAACGATGACGCCACCAAGGTGACCTGCGAGACCTTCATCCCCGGCTTTTCCGGTGACCTGTACGGCACCGACCCGGTGGTGGAGTTCCACGCCTACCTGAGTCCTAGCAAGAAGTTCGATACGCTGGACGAGCTGCGGGACTGCATCAACAACGCCGCGCAGCGCGCACAGGAATATTTCAACAAGTAAAGCGAAAAATCGAATGACATCAAAAAAGCAAGCGCATCACAGGTTCCATCAAAATTTTGATTTTGATAAAAAGTGATACGCTTGCTTTTATTTTTACCGTGCTCGCCCTCTCAGGCGCTCACGCGCCAGCTCTCCCAAAGGGAGAGCCAAGGGCTTAGCCGCAACGCATCTTGCCTCTCCCTTTGGGAGAGGTGGATTTGCAAAGCAAAGACGGAGAGGGCGAGGGAACTGACCTTTTTCAACAGCCCATTGTTTTATTTGTACTGTTCCAGATATTCCGCCACCGAGCGGCTCATCTCGCGGGCAAAGCCGGAGTCGTACTTGCGGTTGTGGAAGGCCGTGCACCACGCATCAAAACCGGAGGTGCTGGCCTTGTAGCCGAAGGTGTCGCGCAGCTCGGCACCGTCCATGGTGCGGTAGCCGTTTTCGTGCACGATATGCTCCATGGCGCAGCGCTGGGGCTTCGGGCGGTCCTTCTGCTGCTGGGTGGGCCAGCCGAACACCAGCATCACCGCCGGGAATACATAGTCCGGCAGGTGCAGCAGACTGCGCTGGGTGTCGCAGTTTTCCATGATATCGCCGATGTAGCACGAGCCGATGCCAAAGCTTTCGGCGGCCACCACGGCGTTCTGGGCGGCAATGGCGGTGTCGGTGACAGCCAGCATCAAATCGCCCACGCCCGGCGTGCGGGGCGTGCAGCCCGCTTCCTTGTAGGCGTCGTACCACTTGCGGCAGTCGGCGCAGAACACCAGCACCAGCGGGGCCTTGGCAATGAAGGGCTGATGGTCGCAGCTGTCGGCCAGCGCGGCCTTCAGGGCCGGGTCGGTGATGTCCAGAATGGTGTACAGCTGCTGGCAGCCCGCAGAGGGGGCCTGCGCGGCAGCTTCCAGAATGGCCTGCTTCATTCCGGCCGGGATGGCTTTTTCTTCAAACACCCGCACAGACTTGCGGGCATACAGGCTTTGCAGGATGGGATTGGTTTCGGGCATGGTGAGTACCTCCTAAAACTCCCTCAGTCACGGCTCACGCCGTGCCAGCTCCCTCAAGGAGGGAGCCTTTGACAGGAGGGGAAACTTTATCGTGTTACAGCAAGGTTCATCGCCGCGCGAAAGCCTCCCTCTGAGAGGGAGGTGCCGAACGAAGTGAGGCGGAAGGAGTTTGGCGCGCAGCGCCTGAGAGGGGTCTTTTTTGGTTTTTATTCGTAATCAATGGGCAGGGTGGGCAGGCCGTTGAGCTCCAGCCCGGCGGTGTGGCCCGCGATGTACTGGTAGTAGCCCTGTGCGGCGATCATGGCACCGTTGTCGCCGCAGAATTTCAGCTCCGGCAGGTAGACCTTGGCCCCCAGCTTCTGGGCACCGTCGTTCACCAGCTGGCGCAGGCGGCCGTTTGCGGCCACACCGCCCGCCAGACACACCTGCTTTGCACCGGTGTCGGCGGCAGCCAGCAGCAGTTTTTCGGCCAGGATGCCCGCAATGCGCTCCTGGAAGCTGGCGGCAAGGTCCGGCACGTTGACCGTTTCGCCCTTCATCTGGGCCTTGTTCACCTCGTTGAGCACGGCGGTTTTCAGGCCGGAGAAGCTCACGTTATACTTGCCCTCCACATGGGGCACCGGCAGGCGGTAGGCCTTGGGGTCGCCGGTCTTGGCGGCGTTGGCCACACTCGGCCCGCCGGGGTAGGGCAGACCCAGGGTGCGGGCCACCTTGTCAAAGGCTTCTCCGGCGGCATCGTCCACCGTGTGGCCCAGAATGTGGTAGTGGGTGTAGTCCTGCACTTCCACGATGTGGCTGTGCCCACCGGAGGCCACCAGGCAGAGGAACGGCGGTTTCAGCTCCGGGTGGGTCAGGTAGAGCGCGGCGATGTGGCCCCGCAGGTGGTGCACCGGCACCAGAGGCTTGCCCGCCGAGTAGGCAAGCCCCTTGGCAAAGTTCACGCCCACCAGCACCGCGCCGATGAGGCCCGGCGCAAAGGTGACGGCCACGGCGTCCACGTCGTCCATGGTCTTGCCTGCGTCCAACAGGGACTTTTTGACGGTGGCACTGATGAACTCACAGTGGCGGCGGCTGGCGATCTCCGGCACAACGCCGCCGTACAGGGCCTGTTCTTTCACGCTGGTGGAGATGACGTTGCTCAGCAGATGCCGGCCGTCCTCCACCAGAGCTGCGGCGGTCTCGTCGCAGGTGGATTCGATTCCTAAAACGATCATGTTCAATGGGCCTCCAGCCAGTTTTTGCCTGCGTGCACATCGGTGCTCAGGGGCACGGCGTACTGCACGCAGCCCTCCATCTCCTCCCGCAGGATCTGCGCAGCCTTTTCGGCTTCCGCTTCCGGGGCTTCCACGATCAGTTCGTCGTGGACGGTGAGGATCAGGCGGCTTTCCATTTTTTCGTCCCGCAGGCGCTTCCACACCCGCACCATGGCCAGCTTGATCACATCGGCCGCCGTGCCCTGAATGGGGGTGTTGCGGGCCATGCGCTCACCGCTGGAACGCACGTTGAAGTTGGAGCTTGCCAGCTCCGGCAGCGCCCGGCGGCGGCCGAACAGGGTGGATACATAGCCGTTCGCCTTGGCGTCGGCAATGGTCTTGTCCATATAACCGCTCACATTGGGGAAGGCGGCCAGATAGTTTTTGAGGAAGGCGTCTGCTTCCTTGACGGTCACCCCGATGTCCTTGGCCAGGCTGTAGGCACCCTTGCCGTACATGATGCCAAAGTTGATGGCCTTGGCGCTGGAACGCAGCCGGGGCGTCACCTCGCTCTGGGGGATGCCGTAAATTTTGGCAGCGGTGCTGCGGTGGATGTCCTCCCCGTTCAGGAAGGCCTGCTGCATGTGTTCGTCCCCGGTGATGTGGGCCAGGATGCGCAGCTCGATCTGGCTGTAGTCGGCGTCCACCAGCACACAGCCCGGCTTTGCGATGAAGTAGGCCCGCAGCTGGCTGCCCAGCTCGGTGCGGATGGGGATGTTCTGCAGGTTGGGGTTGTCGGAGGAGAGCCGTCCGGTGCGGGCCTCGGTCTGGTTGAAGGTGGAGTGGATGCGCCCATCTTCGCCGATGACCTTGAGCAGGCCCTCCACATAGGTGGAGTTCAGCTTCTGGTACGCGCGGTACTGCAAAACGTCCTCTACCAGCGGGTACTCCCGCAGGCTCTCCAGCGTTTCGGCGTCGGTGGACCAGCCGCGCTGGGTCTTTTTGCCATGGGGCAGGCCCATGGTGTCGAACAGCATCTCGCCCAGCTGCTTGGGGCTGTTGGGGTTGAAGCTGGTGCTGCCGGTCTCCATGTGGATGCGGGCCAGCACCTGTTCCAGCTCGGTGCGCATCCGCACGCCGAACTGCTCGATGCCGTCCCGGTCCACCAGCACGCCGATGCGGGTCATGTCCGCCAGCACCTGCGCCAGCGGGAACTCAATGTCGTTGTACAGGGCATCCTCGCCGCAGGCGGTGATCTCGGCTTTCATTTTGGCAAACAGGTCGGCCAGACGTCCGGCGTCCGGGTAGTCGGCGCAGGTGAAGGCCGCAGCGGCCTTGTAGCTGGGCACCAGTTCTCCCACCTGATACTTGGACGCTGAGGCGTCCAGCAGGTAGGCGGCCAGCTTGCCGTCCCACCGGATGCTGCTGCCCCAGCCGCCGGCGGCCATGGCTCTGGCGTACAGGGGAGCCGAATTGAACACGTCCAGTGTGACGTCGGCGTTGTCCAGCAGGCGGAGCAGGTCAGCGTCCTCCAGCGGGTAGACGGTGGTGTCCTGCACGGCGTACCAGCTCTCCGGCTGCAGCATCACGTTGCGGGTGCCCTGCTTGCCCATCACGGCGGGGCGGGAGGCCACCAGATAGTGCCCGGACGGGGCAAGGGGCAGGGCGGCAAGCTCTGCCTCCGGCAGCTCCACGGCCTGTTCTTCCGGGGCGGCCTCCGGGGCCACACCGTCCAGCCCGAAGCGCGGGATCAGCGAGTGGATCTCCAGCTCCTGCAGCAGGCGCACGGCGGCGGCCTTGTTGCCCTCGCCCACGGCGTAGCTGCCCTCGGCCGTGTCGATGGGCGCATCGGTGCGGATGGTGCCCAGCGTGTGGCTCAGCTCGGCCATGGGCTTGTCCTCCATGAGGTGCTCCCGCTGCTTGGGCTTGATGCGCTTGTCGTCGAGGTTGGCGTACACGCCTTCCAGCGAGCCGAAGGTCTGCACCAGGCTCAGGGCGGTCTTTTCGCCGATGCCCTTCACGCCGGGGATGTTGTCGGAGGTGTCGCCCATCAGGCTCTTCACCTCAATGAGCTGTTTGGGCTCAATGCCGTATTTTTCGTGGATGGCGTCCACGTCCATGGTCACGGTCTTGCTGCGGCCCATCACGGTGGCGGCCAGCAGCACCGTGGTGGTGTCGCTCACCAGCTGCAGGCTGTCGCGGTCTCCGGTGGCCAGGAAGCAGTCATCCTGCCGGGCGGCGCAGGCAGCGGCCAGCGTGCCCAGGATGTCGTCGGCCTCCCAGCCCTCGGCGGTGACGGTGCGGTAGCCCAGGTCTGCCAGCAGCTCCTTGAGCACCGGCATCTGCTGGGCCAGCTCCTCCGGCATGCCGTGGCGGGTGGCCTTGTAGCCGTCGTACATTTTGTGCCGGAAGGTGGGAGCCTTCAGGTCAAAGGCCACGGCCACCTCGTCGGGCTCGCACTCCTTGAGCAGGGAGAGCAGGATATTCAAAAAGCCGTAAATCGCATTGGTATAGCGGCCGTCCTTGGTGGTCAGCAGCTTGATGCCAAAAAAGGCGCGGTTGGCAATGCTGTTGCCGTCAATGACCAGTAAGCGCATAGCATACAGTCCTCCGTTCCATAATTTCACATCCTATAGTATAGCACAAAATCGGCCCCGGCGGGAGAAAATTGCAGAAAATGCTGTAGATTGTAATTTATAAGAAAGTGTGTTAAACTAAAAACGCCGCCCAGAAAGGCGGCGTTAAGGTGCTGTCTGCAATTACAGGTGGTCTAGCTCCCTCCGGCAAGCGTCCGGGGGACGTGAAAATCTTGTTGTTTCTGGTTTCCCCTGACGCAAACGCGGAAGGGGGGATGTACCATGGAGTTGAATGAAGTGCTCGCACTGCTCACCCTCATCGGTGGAACCGTGTATGTTACATTTCAGATCGCTTGGTCAATCTTCAAAGAAATCCATAACAATAAGAAATGACCGCCCCAGACTCCGAAACCTGAGCGGTCATTCTTATTGACCTAACCGGAAGGAGCTGACCATGCGGACAGCACCTTTTCTGTTTGTAGTATAGTGCTTTTTCTTCGTCTTGTCAAGTTCGCCGCTGTTTTATTCCTCCATGCGGATGGCGCTTACCGGGCAGGCGTTGGCGGCGTCCACCGCCTGGGGCACTTCCTCCGGCGGGATGGGGCCGGGCTCGGCCACGGCCAGCACGCCCTCCATGTGGAATACGGCGGGGCACAGCCCGGCGCACTGGGTGCAGCCGATGCACAGGTCCGGGTCAACGAATGCGATCATAAAATCTGCCTCCTTCGGATGATGTCTGCTGCCAGTATGGGCGGTTTTGGTGCGAAATATGCTAGGCACCTGCGGGCGGCTGTGGTATAATGGAAGCTCAGGAGGACAGAGACCGATGAACATTCAGATTTTTGGCACCACAAAGTGCTTTGATACCAAAAAGGCCCAGCGCTATTTCAAGGAGCGGGGCATCAAATTCCAGATGATCGACCTGAAGGAAAAGGGCATGAGCCGCGGCGAGTTCGACAATGTGGCCCGCGCCCTGGGCGGCTGGGAAAAGATGGTGAACCCCAACGCCAAGGACAAGCAGACCCTTGCACTGCTGGAGGCGCTCATCGACTGGCAGAAAGAGGACAAGCTGTTTGAGAACCAGCAGCTGCTGCGCACCCCCATCGTGCGCAACGGCCGCAAGGCCACCGTGGGCTACCAGCCCGATGTGTGGAAGGACTGGGAGTAACCGCGCAGTGGGGTTTTCACAAAAAAACCATGGGCAGGGTTTTGCACTCTGCGCTGCCCTGTGGTATACTGAAAGTCAGCAATAAAACCTTGGGAGATAAAAAACCATGACAAAACATTATATCACCCCGGAAGAACACGCCCGGCTGCAGCGCCGCCGGGGGCGGCAGGCGCTGGGCCTGCTGATCACGATCCTGGTTCTGGTGGGGTTTGTGACCGTGCTGCGGGCCGGTGTGGGACTGGTGGCCAACCTGTTCGATGACACCGCCCAGAAGCAGGAATACGAGGACAAGCTGGAGGGTCTGGTGCTGTTTGACCCTATGCCCTTTGACGGCATCGAGAACATCGACGACCTGACCCTGCGGGAAGCTGCCGTGTGGGGCTGCATCTACAACATCCAGGAGACGCAGGGCGGCTTTGATAACTACAACACCGACCCCGACACCGAACAGCTGCTGCTGCCCTCGGTGGAAGTGGACGCCTATCTGGCCCGGCTGGTGGGCCCCAGCTTCAAGCTGACCCACCGCAGCTTCGAGATGGAAGATATGACCATCGAGTTTGACGAGAGCAGCCAGTGCTACAAGATCCCGGTCACCGGTACGGTGGGCTATTACCGCGCCGTGGTCACCAAGCTGTTCAAGCGCAGCGGCCAGCTGCACGTTACCGTGGGCTATATTCCCACCTCCAGCACCGATGACAGCATCATCAACCAGTCCTCGGACACGCCCACCAAGTATATGGATTACCTGTTCGAGCGCCAGAGCGGCAGCTGGTATCTCACCGGTCTGACCGAGAGCGAGACCAAGCCTGACAGCACGGCGAGCACCGAGGCCGCCAGCCAGCCGCAGCCCATGGCCGAAAGCGATGTGCAGGATGCCATCCTGGCCACCGCCGGTTCCTCGGAGGCGGCTTCCGATGCTGCTTCGGACGCAGCTGCCGAGCCGGACACCCAGAACCTGGACGAGCCGGCTGCTGACAGCACCGCCGCCGAAGCAGATGCCGCCGATAACGGCGCTTCCAGCACGGCTGCATAATACCTGTAAAAACGAACACCCGACTGTGAAACATCACAGCCGGGTGTCTTTTTTTGAGAAAGCCTCCCTCGCTGAGGGTGGTGGCACGGCGTAAGCCGTGACGGAAGGAGTTATTTCAGATCGAACCGCACGACCACCAGACGGTACCACAGGTAGGGCACCATGTTCCAGATCATCCACAGTTCCATGAGGAGGTAGTGGGGCAGGTCACGCCAGCGGAAGGGGCGCTTGCCCAGCCTGCCCTCTTTCAGCAGGGCGAAGGCTTCGTGCATGCCCTTGTCCCACGCCTCGCCAAAGCCCTGCTTGTGGAACTTGTAGCACTTGAGCAGGTAGCCCACGGCCAGCGGGATGAAGTTGAACACCAGCATGAGCAGCGGCTCGTTCTTGAGGGGCAGCAGAATGCTGTTGCGGCCGCTCTGCTGGCTCTTGAAGGCGTTGTACCGCACGGCACCGGTGCTGGCTCCGCAGATGTGGTAGCACTTTGCCGTGGGACAGAGCACGTTTTTGTAACCTGCGTTGTTGGCACGCCAGCTCAGATCCACATCCTCAAAGTAGGCAAAGAAGTTTTCGTCAAAGGTGCCGATCTCGTCCAGAATGCGCTTGCGGTACAGCGCAGCCCCGCCGCAGGCCGAGAAGATACGCTTTTGTTTGGTGTAGCGGCTGACACGGCGGCCGTCGCCGGTCTTGCAGGCAAAGCCCATCCAGGTCACATAGTCCCCGGCGTCATCGGCCAGCTCCCGGTCAAAGTGGCGGATCATCAGGCTCTGCACCGCAAAGATCTTGGGGTCGGTTTCGGCGGTGCGGATGAGTTCGGCCAGCCACTGGGGCTCCGCAAAGGCGTCGTTGTTGAACAGCACCACATACTCGCTCTCGGCCATGGCGATGCCCTGATTCACCGCGTGGGAAAAGCCGGTGTTGGTGCCGTTTTCGATCAGGGTGAAGTTGGCCCGGCTGCAGTAGCTGCGGGCCTGTTCCAGACTTTCGTCGGTGGAGCCGTTGTCCACCACGATGAGCTGGAAGTTCTGCTCGGTCTGGGCGTAGACCGACTCGATGGAGTCTTTGAGCCAGCCCTTGCCATTGATGTTGGGGATGACGATGGTTGCTTTATACATAAAGGTTACTCCTGTAAAACTGCACGATTACCGGAACAGTATAGCACAGTTGCGGGCAAAAAGAAACCGCACTCGCGGCGGAGTGCGGTAAATTTGTATGGGTCTTACGCTGCCAGTGCCTTTTCGATGTTGGCCAGCAGGGTGTCGTGGTTCTCGGCGCACACCAGGATCACTTCGCCGGTGGGGGCCACGGTGACGGTGGCGGCCTTGGCGATCTGGTACTGATCTTCCAGATAGTGCTCCATGGACTGCTGCTCGCTGGTCACATAGGCTTCCAGTGCGCTCTTCACGGCGTCGGTCTTGCCCTCGGCGGGTTTGACGATGGCCACGGCATAGCTGCGCACCATCATGGAGGAGACGGAGGCGGCAAGGTCGGTGTACATGTCATCTTCCAGATTCAGCAGGGGCATCATCAGATTGCGCACCTCGTCGTCCAGCTGGCCGGCCTCGTACTCGGCGCTGTAGCCGTCGATGGCGGTGAACTTTCCGTCCTCGCCTTTGGTGAAGATCATATCGTATTCGTTTTCCTCGTCGGTGCGGGCATCGTGGAGGATCTGGGAATAATCCTTCGGGGCGGCGGAGTCGGCCTTGCTGCCGGCGGAGCAGCCCACAAGGGCAAACAGGGTCAGCCCTGCCAGCAGGGCGGCGATGAGTCGTTTCATAGTCGTGTAGTCCTTTCGTATCCAGTGCTTCGTGTGGCGGAGCTGCGCCGCAGTGCACGGCTAGTGTGCGCTGTTTTGCGGCTGGTATACCATATACGAACCAGACGCGCGGAGAATTGCAGGAAAACCCTAACAATTTTATGAACGGCTCACAGCATCAGCGCATCCAGCTCGCCGTGATTCACCGGGGTGGAAAGGATGATCTGGGTGCTGGTGGTGCCCAGCTTCTGGAACTGCAGGATCAGGTGTTCCAGCTGGGGCATGCTGCCGCAGCTCACCTTGACCAGGAAGGTATAGGCACCGGTGACGTGGTAGCACTGCAGCACCTCGCGGCTGCTCTGCAGCAGTTCGAGAAAGGCGTCCTGCTTGGAGGGGGCCACCGACAGGCTGATGAGGGCGTCCACATACACGCGGTCGGCCGGGCGGTTCAGGGTGACGGTGTAGCCGCTGATGATGCCGTCCGTCTCCAGTTTGTGGATGCGGCTGGACACGGCCGGGCTGGTCAGAGAGACCTGCTCGGCGATCTCCTTGACCGGCATGCGGGCGTTTTTGGCCAGCAGGGAAAGAATTTTTCGATCCAGATCGTCCATAGGGGATGCTCCTTTGAAATATGTTGGATTGTATAAAATTTTCTGAAAGTAAAGTTTTATTGTTGTCGCAAACGCACAAAAGTTGAAAAACTTTGCTTTTGCTTCGCTTTGCGTTAATTATATAAAGTTTTGCGGGAAAAGTAAAGCATAATTTTAAAGTAAAATGAAAAAAATTGGTTTGACAAGAAAGAAAAAACGCGTATAATACATCATGCAAGGCAGCGCCCCGCACAAAGGCCTGCTGTGAAATTGAGATTCACCACTTTATATACTTTCCCACCCCTCTATACACAAAAACCCGCTGCCAGGCGGGTTTTTGTGTTTGTTGGGGCTTTTTTCTTTTTCACAAAAGGGAGTGGCGGTAAACCACGGACTTGAACCGTGGAGCAGCTGTTTCCGGTCACGACCCCACCCGTGAAAATGCAAACCCGGAAAGTCCGCAGACTTTCCGGGTTTGCTCTATATCAAAATATTATTCCGCTGATGATAGCCAGAGCGCAGCGGAGGCAATTTAAATCGTATGCGCCTATCAGACCAGATAGCCCTCAAAGCAGTGCAGGTCCTCGGTCTTGACGATGCCCTCCAGATACAGTCCGTCCTCCCGGTATTCCTCCACCTGTACGCTGCCGCGCTCCCGCATGGGGGCGGCAAGCCCAAGCTTGTCGTAGGGCAGCAGCACCCGGATGGTGTGCACCCGGTCACTGAGCACCTCGTCCAGCTTTTGCAGCAGCTTGTCCAGCCCGTAGCCGGTTTTGGCGCTGGTCAGCAGGATGTCGGGGTCAAAGCTCAGGGTGTTGGGCTTATCGCACTTGTTGTAGACGGTCAGGCGGGGGATGTCGGCGCAGTCCAGCCCATCCAGAACCTCGTCGGTGACGGCAAGCTGCTCCTCGCGCTGCTCGTCCCCGGCGTCTGCAACCCGGATGATCACATCAGACCATGCGGCTTCCTCCAAGGTGGACTTGAAGGCTTCCACCAGATTGTGGGGCAGGCGGGACACAAAGCCTACTGTGTCCACCAGCAGCACCGCCATGCCGCTGGGCAGCACCAGCTTGCGGCTGGTGGGGTCCAGTGTGGCAAACAGCATATCGGCTTCGGCTACGCTGGGGCCGCACAGGGCGTTCATCAGGCTGGATTTGCCCACGTTGGTGTAACCAACAAGGCTTACTACCGGCATCCCGGTCTTAGCGCGGGCCTTGCGGCTCTCGCCCCGGCGCTTTTCCATCTCGGCCAGCTTCTCGGCCAGCGCATCAATGCGGGCGTGCACATGGCGGCGGTCCAGCTCCAGCTTGGTCTCACCGGCACCGCGGCGGGCACCGCCGCCGCCGCCACCGCCGCCGCCCTGACGGCTCAACGCTTCGCCCATGCCCTGCAGGCGGGGCAGACGGTAGCGCAGCAGCGCCAGTTCGGTCTGCAGCTTGCCCTCGTTGGTCACGGCGCGGCTGCGGAAAATTTCCAAGATCAGCATGGTGCGGTCGATGACTTCCAGCCCGCCCAGCGCGTTGGAGATGTTGCGGATCTGGCTGCCGGTCAACTCGCCGTCAAACACGGCACATTCCGCGCCCAGCGTCTGGGCGGCAAGGGAAGCCTCTTCCAGCTTGCCGCTGCCCAGCACGATGCCGGTTTCCGGGGTCTGGCGCTTCTGGGTGATCTGCGCCACGGCCTCCATGTGGTTGGCTTCGCACAGGGCAGAAAGCTCTGCCAGACTGCGCTCGCAGTCCCACAGACCCTGATCCAGTGCCAGCAGCACCACCTTTGTGGGAGGGGTCTCGGTCAGAATATCATAAAGCTCGCTCAAAGTAAGTCCTTTCTGTTATCGTAGTGTTTTTTTGTCAGCAGGTAGCACCGGCATTCTATCGGTGTGCCGTCAAATTTGTGGTAAACGTCGTTGTGATGGTACACAAAGCCGGCCTTTTCCATCACCCGGCCGCTGGCGGGGTTGTGCACCGCGTGGCAGCAGGTGAGAAAGGTGCCGCCCACCTGTCTGAACCAGAAATCCACCACAGCTTGCAGCGCTTCGGTGGTAAGGCCCTTGCCCCACCACTTCTGCCCGATGCAGTAGCCCGGCTCCCAGATGCCGCCGGAGAGTTCCAGCCCCGGCCACTTGGCCTTTTGCTGCGGCTCACCCAGCAGGGCGTTGTATACGGAGATAGAGCCAAACACCTGTCCGGTGGCCTTTTCCACCATGGCCCACTGGTAATAATCGGGGTTCGGATACAGCTCTGCCCACGCCGAAAGCAGTTCCCGGGTCTCGGCAGGGCTTTTGTGCGGTTCCCAGCGCAAAAACCGGGTCACAGCCGGGTCATTTGCCCAGTTTTCGTACATCTGCGGGGCGTCCTGCGGCAGCAGACGGCGCAGCAGCAGACGGTCGGTCTCCAGTTCAGGTGTGCCGGTGTGGCGCATGATCCATCCTCTCCCTTTTCTCAAAAGTTATCCCTAAGATAGCACAAAAATGGCCGCGCCGCAAGCGAAATGAAGAAAACCGCTTGACCGGATGGGTGAACTACGATAAACTGAAAGATGAAATCCTTTATAGGAAGAGGGAAAAGTATCTATGCTAGATGTGCGCAAACTGTTAGCCCAGCGGCCGCTGCTGTTCGATGGCGGTATGGGTACCTATTATAAAGCAAAGCCGGGGCAGGAGTGCGAGCAGGCAAACCTGACCGACCCCGAGGGCATTCTGGCGGTGCACCGGGCGTATCTTGCCGCCGGAGCGGACGCCATCAAGACCAATACCTTCAGCCTGCCGCGTCTGGCGGCGGCACAGCAGCCGGGCTGGGAGCAGCTGGCGGATGCAGGCTGGCAGCTGGCAGCAAAGGCCGCCGGGGAGACCGGCGCGGCAGTGTTTGCCGACCTTGGCCCTGCGCCGGATACCGAAAATCTCCCGGCGGAGCAGGTGTATCTTGCTGTGGCAAAGCGCTTTGCGCTGCTGGGTGCACGGAATTTTCTGTTCGAGACCCTGAGCGCCGAGGACGGTGTGCTGGAAGCGATTCGTGCGCTGAAGCAGACCGTGCCGGAGGCCTTTGTACTGGTATCCTTTGCGGTGCTGCCGGACGGCTACACCCGCGAGGGCCGCTACTGTGCCGAGCTTGTGCGCCGCGTGGCGCAGAGCGGCGTGGTGGATGCCGTGGGCCTGAACTGCGTATCTGCCCCGGGCGCGATGCGTGCACTGGTACAGCAGCTGGGGGATGCGGGGCTGCCCCTTTCGGTCATGCCCAATGCGGGCTACCCGGTGGTGGCGCGGGCGCAGGTGCGCTATCAGGGCAAGCCAGAATATTTTGCCCGGGAGCTGAGCCGCCTTGCCAGTGAGGGCGTGCGCATTCTGGGCGGCTGCTGCGGTACAACGCCGCAGCATATTGCTGCTCTGCGCACCGCACTGGATGCTCTGCCGGAAGCGCTGCCCGCCGCCCCGGCGGCAAAGCCTGCCGTGGCCGCAAAGCCTGCGGTGGAAACGGACGATGCCTTTCTGCGCAAGCTGCACGCCGGACAGCGGGTCATTGCGGTGGAACTGGATTCCCCCAAGGACGCCGACCTGACCGCCTATCTCGAGGGTGCCCGCCGTCTGCAGGCCGCCGGTGCCGACCTGCTGACCATTGCAGACTGCCCCATTGCCCGGGCACGGATGGATTCCTCGTTGGTGGCCTGCCGGGTGCACCGGGAACTGGGCATGAACGTGCTGCCCCACATGACCTGCCGGGACCGCAACCTGAATGCTACCAAAGCGCTGCTGCTGGGACTGTACGCCGAGGGCGTGCGGGAGGTACTGGCCATTACCGGCGACCCCATCCCCACCGCCGAGCGGGACGAGGTGAAAAATGTGTACCAGTTCAACTCCCGCAAGTTGGCACAGTATATCGTGTCGCTGGCAGGAGAAGGGCGGGAGATGCCCGCACCCATCACGGTTTTTGGTGCGCTGAACCTGAACGCCCGCAATTTTGAGGTGGAGCTGCGCCGCGCCGCAGAAAAGCTGGAAAACGGCATGAGCGGCTTCCTTACCCAGCCGGTGCTGTCGGCACAGGCGGTGGAAAACCTGAAAAAAGCCCGGGAGACGCTGGGCGAGCGGGCAAAAATTCTGGCGGGCATCCTGCCGGTGGTCAGCCAGCGCAACGCCATCTTTATGGAAAACGAGGTCAACGGCATCCATGTGGATGATGCCATCATCCAAAGGTTTGAGGGGCTGGACCGTGCCGCAGGCGAGGAGCTTGGACTGGAAGTCTCGGTGCAGGCTGCCAAGGCGGCTGCGCCCTATGCAGACGGCTTTTACCTGATGACCCCCTTCAACCGGGTGGCGCTGATGGAACGGCTCATTGCCCGCCTGCGCACCGAGGTGACGGGCTGAAAAGATAAAACGGGAGGAACACGCTGTGCCCTGCGAAAAACCATTGCTCAGCATCATTGTGCCGGCGTACAAGGTGGAAAACTATCTGCAAAAATGTATCGATTCCATTCTGGCACAGACCTTTACGGACTTTGAGCTGATCCTTGTGGAGGACGGTTCGCCGGACGGTTGCCCTGCGCTGTGTGATGCCGCTGCCGCGAAAGATGCCCGCATCCGGGTGCTTCACCAGAAAAACGGCGGGCTTTCTGCTGCCCGCAATGCCGGGCTGGATGTGGCAAGGGGCGAGTGGATCGGCTTTGTGGATTCCGACGACTATATTGCACCGGAAATGTACGAAACACTGTACAAGGCCGTGCAAAACACCGGAGCTGACCTTGCTTTGTGTGATTACGCTGCGGTGGACGAGGCAGGCATACCCTGCCTGCCGCCGTACACCGGGCTTGCACAGCGGATCTTTACCGGGCGGGAACTGCTGAAAAAAGCCACGAATACGATGGCGCAGCCTGCGTGGAACAAGCTGTACCGCCGCGCTATCTTTGCGCAGCTGCGCTACCCGGAGGGGAAGCTGAACGAGGATCTTTTTCTGATCCCGAAAATCTGTTTGCAGATCCAAAAGGCCGTGGTGGTGCCAAAGGCGCTGTATTATTATGTGCAGCGCGGCGGCAGCATTATGAGCGGCAATAAAACGCTGCGCCATTTCGATGCTGCCGAGGCGGCACAGCGGTACTGGGAATGTCTTGTGGAAAACGCTGCATACGATGCACTGGCAAATGCGGCAAAATTTACGATGGGCAGCGTGAGCCGGGTGTACCGGCAGCTGCCCCCGGCGCTGCGCAAAGCACCCCGCAGCCGGGAAATGCTGCGGATGCAGTTTGAGGTAGTCAGCCGCACCCGGCGGTACTGCACTGTTCCCGGCGGGCTTTGGCTGCAAAGCTGGCTGCTGTGGCGCTGCCCGCAGACATACAGCCGGCTGCGGGGGTTCAAGGGCTGAGGAGAAAGAGAAAAAACGCATGAGAACACGCTATACGCTTATCAATATGCTGGTCAACATCGGCGGGCAATTTTTTACGATGCTGCTCTCCTTCATCAGCCGGATGGTGTTCATACGCTGCCTTTCAGCAGCCTATCTGGGTGTCAACGGCCTGTTTACCGATGTGCTCAGTATCCTTAACTTCGCGGAGCTGGGTATCGGCACGGCCATGGTGTTCAGTATGTACGAGCCAGCCGCCCGGAACGACGAGCAGAAACTGGCGCGGCTGATGAACCTTTATAAGTGGATGTACCGGGCGGTGGCAGCTTCGGTGCTGCTGTTCGGGCTGGTTCTGCTGCCGTTTTTGCCGTACCTCATCAAGGATGGAGAAGGCATCGAGCATATTACCCTGATCTATATGATGTATGTGCTTTCCTCTGCCTGCTCTTATCTGCTGAACTATAAAAGCTCTATTTATCAGGCCTACCAGAAAAGCTATATCTGCACCGGGTGGACGCTGGTATGCGAGTGCATCCGCACCGTCGTGCAGATCGTGGCTTTACTGCTGACCGGTAACTTTATCCTGTACCTTGCCATCCAGCTTGTGGTGCAGTTCATACCCAACATCATCATCTCCCACATGGCGGATAAGGAATTTCCCTATCTGAAGGAATGCCGGGAGCTGCCGGAAAAGGAGGAACGGAACGGCATCCTGAAAAACATCGGTGCCATGAGTATGCACAAGCTGGCCACCGTCATCGTGCGCAACACGGACAGCCTGCTGATGTCCTCCTTCATCGGTCTGGCAACGGTGGGGCTTTACTCCAATTACCGGTTGGTACTCAACGCGCTGAACAACCTGCTGAACAAGTTTGCCACGGCTTTTTCCGGCAGCGTGGGTAATTTTGCGGCGCTGGAAAACTCTGACCGGCTGTACCAAGTATATAAAGAGATGGACTTTCTCTTTTTTGTGCAGTCTGCCTATCTGACTGGCGGGCTGATGATGCTGTTCAACCCCTTGATCGAACTGCTGTTTGGCAGGGAATACTGTTTCCCGATGACGACCGTGGCGATCATTGTGACAGAGTTCTATATCTCGCGGATGCGGCAGACGAACCTGTTGTTCCGGGAGGTCATGGGTCTGTTCTGGAACGACCGCTATAAGGCTGTGGCGGAGTCCATCATCAATCTGGTGGTCTCTCTGGCGCTGGTGCAGCGGTACGGCGTGGTCGGCATTATCGGGGGTACCATCATCAGCAGCCTGTGCACCTGTGTCTGGGTGGAGCCCTATATCTTTTTGAAGTATGGCGTTCAGGATGCATGGCAGAAGAAGCTCCGGGCTTATTTTGCAGAGTACCTGAAGCGTGCAATGATCGTGGCGGCGGTCTCGGCGGCAGCCATGCTCTGGGTAAAGCGCTTTCCGGTGGGCAATTTCGGCGTTTTTGTTTTGGACGGGCTGCTTTATACGGCGGTGTTTGCAGGAGTGATCGTATTGCTCTACCGGCGCAGCGTGGAGTACACGGAGCTGAAGCGGCGTGGGTTGGAGATCTTGAAAAGGAGAGCCGGATGAATAAAGAAAAAAGTCCCCTGATCTCGGTGATCGTACCGGTCTATAAGGTGGAAAAGTATCTGCCCGCGTGTCTGGACAGCCTGCTGGCGCAGACCTACCAGAATTTTGAGCTGATCGTTGTGAACGATGGTTCGCCGGACGACTGCTGGCAGATCATGCAGCGCTATGCGGCGCAGGATGCCCGGGTGCGCATTTTCAACAAAGAAAACGGTGGGGTGTCCTCGGCGCGCAATTTTGGGCTGGATGTGGCAAGGGGCGAATATATCGGCTTTGTGGATTCCGATGACCTTGTGCTGCCGCAGTATCTGGAATGGCTGTACGATGCATTGTGCAGTTGCGGCACCCGGATGTCCATGTGCCGCTACCGCGGTATACAGGAAAACCAGTCCCTGTGGACAGTGACGGAATGCCCGGCACCGCAGAGGATCACGGCGGAAAATTATTCGTGGATGCGGGAATGGAGCGGCGGGCACTGCTGGCGGATGCTGACCCACCGGGAGCTGCTGCGGGATATCCGTTTTGATCCGGCATTGCTTTATGGGGAGGATACTCTGTTTTTTGTGATGGAATTTCTCAAGGCTGGCAGTCTGGCGTTTTTGAACTGCCCGCTGTATGCCTATCTTGAACGACCAGATTCTGCCGTGCGGCAGAAGCCGAGCCTGCGCTTTTATACGGCGGCACTGGCATGGGAACGGGTCTGGCAGCTGGCAAAGGAGCAGCCGGATCCCTTCCGCAGTACTACGGATCAGCGCTGCATCATGTCCTGCGCCGAGGTATATTTCCGTCTGGTCAACCAGCCGGAGCGGGACCCGGAAAAGGAAAAAACACTGCTGGAGCTGGCTTCCACGCACCGCCGCGCTGCGTGGAAGATTCCGTCAGAGCACAAAAGCCAGAAGCTGCAGGCGCTGATGGTAAGCTACTGCCCGCATCTGGGCGCAAAGGCATGGAAGCTGGTGCGGTGGGTGAAAGGTTTGAAAAACTGATTGACAAATCCCACAAAAAACGTTATATTCTTTTTATAAATGCGTTGAAAAAGAGTGTGCATCGTCTGGAACCGCACAGAGAGCCGGGGGCAGCTGAAAACCCGGCGGGATACCGGCGGGGCATTGTCACTTTGGAGCAGGAGCGGTGAGCCTTGCCGGTAAGCCGCTTTCGGGTCTGCCCTACGTTACAGGGGCATCAAGGGGCGCGGAGGCTTCCGCGCAATTTGGGTGGTACCGCGGTCATGTATTTACAGCCGTCCCATGGAACGCTCCGTGGGGCGGCTTTTTGCGTCCCACTTCATCAAATTTTTTGGAGGACACTATGAAAGAGCTTGCAAAGCAGTACGATCCCAGTCAGGTGGAAGATCGTATCTACCAGTTCTGGCTGGACGGCGGCTACTTCCACACGAAGGCCGATCCGGACAAGAAACCTTATACCATCGTGATGCCGCCGCCGAACGTTACCGGTCAGCTGCACATGGGTCATGCGGTGGATAACACCATGCAGGATATCCTCATCCGCACCAAGCGGATGCAGGGCTATGCCGCCCTGTGGGTGCCCGGCACCGACCACGCCTCCATTGCTACCGAAGCCAAGGTGGTGGAGGCTATGCGCGCCGAGGGCTTGACCAAGGAGATGGTCGGCCGCGATGGTTTTCTGGAGCGCGCCTGGGCATGGAAGACCAAGTACGGCAACCGCATCGTCAGTCAGCTGAAGAAGCTGGGCAGCAGCTGTGACTGGGAGCGCGAGCGCTTTACCATGGACGAGGGCTGCTCTGAGGCTGTCAAGGAAGTGTTCGTGCGCCTGTACGACAAGGGGCTGATCTACCGCGGCAACCGCATGGTCAACTGGTGTCCCCACTGCAACACCTCCATCTCTGATGCCGAGGTGGAGTACGAGGAGAAGGACGGCAGCTTCTGGCATCTGCTGTACCCGGTCAAGGAGACCGGCGAGATGCTGGAACTGGCCACCACCCGCCCCGAGACCATGCTGGGCGATACCGCCGTGGCCATCAACGGCGAGGATCCCCGCTACGCCCATCTGCACGGCTGCCATGTGGTGCTGCCCCTGCTGAACAAGGAAATCCCCATCGTCTGCGATGAGCACGCCGATATGACCAAGGGCACCGGTGTCGTGAAGATCACCCCCGCCCACGACCCCAACGACTTTGAGGTCGGTCTGCGCCACGACCTGCCCATCGTGCGCGTGTTCACTTATGACGGCCACATGACCGGCGCTGCCGACAAGGCTGCCGCCGATGCTCTGTTTGCCGCCGGTAAGAACACCGTCAACGAGCCCCATGTGCTGGATTGCGGCAAGTATGCCGGCATGACTACGATGGAGGCACGCAAGGCCATTCTGGCCGACCTGAAGGAGGGCGGTTTCCTGAAGGAGATCGAGCCCCTGAAGCACGAGGTGGGCACCTGCTACCGCTGCCACTCCACCATCGAGCCCATGATCTCCAAGCAGTGGTTCGTCAAGATGGAGCCGTTGGCAAAGCCCGCCATCGAGAGCGTGGAAAAGGGCGAGATCAAGTTCGTGCCCGAGCGCTTTACCAAGAACTATATGAACTGGATGAAGAACACCCGTGACTGGTGCATCAGCCGCCAGCTGTGGTGGGGTCACCAGATCCCGGCTTGGTACTGCGACGACTGCGGCGAGACCGTGGTGGCAAAGTCCGCTCCCTGCACCTGCCCCAAGTGCGGCAGCGCAAAGCTGACGCGGGACCCCGATACGCTGGATACCTGGTTCTCCTCTGCCCTGTGGCCCTTCAGCACGCTGGGCTGGCCCAACGAGGACAGCGCCGACCTCAAGTATTTCTACCCCACCAATACGCTGGTCACCGGCTACGACATCATCGGCTTCTGGGTCAGCCGCATGATCTTCTCCGGTCTGGCTTACACCGGCAAGGCTCCGTTTGATACCGTCTGCATCCACGGCATCGTCCGCGACAGTCAGGGCCGCAAGATGTCCAAGAGCCTTGGCAACGGCATCGATCCGCTGGAGGTCATTGCCCAGTACGGCGCGGATGCCCTGCGCTTTATGCTGGTGGACGGCTCCACCCCGGGCAACGATATGCGCTATATCGAAAAGAAGGTGGAGGCTGCCCGCAACTTTGCCAATAAGCTGTGGAACGCCACCCGCTTTGTGCTGATGAACCTGCCCGAGGACTTTGAGCCGGGTCTGCCCTGCGAGGAGCTGCTGGACATGAGCGACAAGTGGGTGCTGACCAAGCTGAATCAGGTGGCCGGTGCCATGACCGACAATCTGGAGCACTATGAGATGGGTCTGGCTGCTGCCAAGATCAACAGCTTTATCTGGGATGTCTACTGCGACTGGTTCATCGAGATCGCAAAGCCCCGCCTGAACTCCGGCGATGCACAGCAGGCCGATACCGCCCGCCGTGTGCTGGTGTATGTGCTGGATAAGGCGCTCAAGCTGCTGCATCCCTTCATGCCCTTCATCACCGAGGAACTGTATCAGGCTCTGCCCGGCTCTGCCGAGACCATCATGACGCAGGCATGGCCCACCTTTGACGCCGCTCACAACTGGGCCGCTGAAGAGGAAGCCTTTGAAAAGGTGATGGATTATATCAAGGCTGTGCGTACCATGCGCACCGAGATGAATGTGCACCCCGCAAAAAAGACCAGCATGATCATTGAAACTGCCGATGCAGCCCCCTTCCAGAACGCACAGGTCTATCTGGCCAAGTTTGCCTTTGCCACCGATGTGACCTTTACCAAAAAGTACGAGGGCAGCACCGATGGCATGGTGCAGGTGTCCACCCACGCTGCCCGCGGCTTTATCCCCATGATGGAGCTCATCGACCGCGAAAAGGAGCTGGCTCGTCTGAACAAGGAAAAGGCCAAGGCTGAAAAGGAAATGGCCATGTTCGGCAACCAACTGAACAATCCCAAGTTCGTGGAGCGTGCTCCGGCGGCTCTGGTGGAGGAGATCCGCACAAAGTTCGCCAAGAGTCAGGACAAGCTGGCCAACATTGAGCAGAGCATCAAGGCTCTGGGTTGAGACTGTGGAACGCTATAACGATACGGAACGCACCTCGCTGTGGGTCATTGCGGGACGTGTGGTCTTTACCGTTGCACTCATCGCCTGTATCTGGTTCATCTTTTCCAACTCCATGGCGGTGGCGACGGTCTCCTCTGGCTCCAGCGGCCGGGTGCTGGCGTGGATGCGCATCATCCTGCGCCGCTTGGGGCAGCCGGGGCTGGCAGAGCATCTGACCATGCACATCGTGCGCAAGCTGGCACACTTTTGCGAGTATACGCTGGAGGGCTTTCTGCTCATGCTCTGTATGCGGGTGTACAGCCGTCACCCGCTGCGGCATATCACCGTGCCCATGCTGGGTGGTGTGCTGACGGCGCTGACCGATGAGACCATTCAGCTCTTCTCGGAGGGACGCAGCAGTCAAGTCACCGATGTGTGGCTGGATTCTGCCGGTGTTCTGGCTGGCATCCTTGTTGCCATCGTACTGCTGTTGGCCTGCGAGGGACTGTATTATCACATAAAAAGGAGACACGAATGACCATCCAACAGGCAAATCAGTATTTTGCAGCTCTGCCGGACGGCTTTGCCGACCCGGCGCAGCTGGGCGCACTGCTGCCCGCCTCGGTGCAGCAGGTGCAGTTCGTGGGTGTGGCAGGCACTGCCGGTAAAACGGCGGTGGCGCGTCTGCTGGCGGCCATCCTGCAGGCACAGGGGATCCGTGCTGGTGTCTACCATGCCGGGTGCGAGCCCCTTGCTGCCCGCATCCGTGTGGATGGCAAGCCGGTGGACGAAGCACTGCTGTGCCGCGCTGCCGATGCCCTTGCCGCCCATGAGGAGCTGCCCTTGCAGGCGGCAGAGCTTGTCGCCGCTGCGTACTGCTTTGGCGAGGCTGGCTGCGCGCTGGCTGTGGTGGAGCTGCCGGACGCAGGGCTTGCTGCGGTGCTGCCCCAAATGCCGGTGTGCGCCGTCACAGCGGTGGGACCGGACGGCGTGAGCCGCTCGGTGGAGCGTCTGGCTGCGCTGGCGGGCGGCGTGATGCGCAAGGAAAGCATCTGCGTCACCGCGCCGGAGCAGCCCAAGTCGGTGCTCAGTGAACTCATCGTGGCTGCGGGCAAGTGTGGCTGTGAGCTGGTAGTGCCCGACCCGGAGGATATCACCTTTTTGGAGGCGGAGCAGTTCGCAAGCCGGGTAGACTACGGCGGCTATACGGTGCCGCTGGCCTTTCTGGGGCGTCACGCTGCGGGCAACGCCGCCATGGCGGTGGAGTTGGCGCTGGCGCTCTGCCGCAAAGAGGTGGACATCTCCGATGAAGCCATTCTGGATGGCATTGCCGCCGTGGACAACCGTTGCAGCATCCGGGTGCTTTCCCAGCGCCCGCTGGTCATTCTGGATGCCTGCCGCACTCCGCAGCAGGCTGCCGCGCTGCTGCGCGTGTTGAACATGGCCAAGGTGCGCCATATGAGCGCTATCATCGGCCTGACCGAGGAGGAGGGCGCCGAAGCCTTCTTCTCCGCGCTGGAGACCGGCCTGAGCCCTGAGGAACAGAAAAAGGATAAATCCACCATGCCCGGCATGAGCGAGAGCCCCTTTGATAAGGTGTATCTCGTCACGCCCGCCGGTGTGGAGGAGCAGCTTACCCAGCGTCTGACCGAGAAGGCAAAGTATCACTTTGACGCCCAGCTCTGCACCAGTCTGGACGAGGCGGTGCAGCTGGCGCACGCCAACACCCGTCGCGGGCTGCTGGTCTGCGGCAGCGAGGCGGCAGCGCTGGAGGCGGCCGCTCTGCTGGCAAAGGCGTAAGCTGCCGACAGCTTTTTCTAAAAAATAACCCAAAGATCCCGTACACTGAAGTTATGTGTACGGGATCTTTTATTTTGCAAAAAGGAGATGGACAAGCAATGGCAACGGTGACCTTCAGCGCGGCAGGGGAGACCCTGTATGCCTATCTGGCGGGCGAGATCGACCACGATGCCGCCCAGAGCCTGCGGATGCAGCTGGACGATGCACTGGTCAGCCGCAGTCCCCGCACCTTAATTATCGATCTTGGCGGGGTGGGGTTCATGGATTCCTCCGGCATCGGACTTATTCTGGGGCGGCAGCGCTGCGCCCGCGTTCTGGGCACGAGCCTGCGGTTGCAGCACGCCCCCGCGCAGCTGCAAAAAGTCCTGCGGCTGGCGGGCATCCCCTGTACGGAGAATATAGAAAAGGAGAATGCGCAATGAAAGCAGAGAACAGCACCCGCATCCAGTTCGATTCCCTTAGCAGCAACGAGGCCTACGCCCGCGGCGTTACGGCGGCCTTTCTGGCACGGTACGATCCCACCGTGCCGCAGCTGGCCGACCTGAAAACCGCAGTGTCCGAGGCGGTCACCAATTGTATCGTCCATGCTTACCCGGAGCATATCGGGCCGGTGTGCATGACCATAGCGGTCTACCCCGACCGGGAGGTGCACATCACCATTACAGATAAGGGCATTGGCATCCCCAATGTGGAGCAGGCCATGCAGCCGTTGTTCACCACTGGCAACCCGGAAGAGCGCTCCGGTCTGGGCTTTGCGGTGATGCAAAGCTTTATGGACAGGGTCAAGGTCACCTCAAAGCCCGGTAAAGGTACAAGGGTGCTGCTAGTCAAGCGTTTGTCCCGGCGGGAGCCTACATAAAAAGGAAAGGCGGTCCGGTATATGGTAACGGATAAGACCCGGCGGGAAGCATTCATCACGCAGAATCTGGGGCTGGTGCACGCCTGTGCGGGCAGATTCCGTGGGCGAGGCATGGAGTATGACGACCTGTACAGCGCGGGCTGCGTGGGGCTCATCAAAGCCTATGATAATTTTGACGAGAGCCGGGGCGTGTGTTTTTCCACCTATGCCGTGCCGGTGATCCTTGGTGAAATCAAAAAGCTGTTCCGGGATGGGGGTACGGTCAAGGTGAGCCGCTCCCTGAAGGAACTGGGAATGCGGGTGCAAGCTGCACGGGAGCATACTATGAAGCTGTGCGGCGCAGAGCCTACCTTGCAGCAGCTGGCTGAGCAGCTGGACGAGCCGATAGAGAATGTAGCCCTTGCCATACAGGCCGCGCAGCCCGCCATGAGCCTGACCCCGGAGGGCGGCGAGGATGGAGACCGGCAGCTGGATATCCAGGTGGAATCTCCGGAGGAGGAACTGGCAGACCGGATCAGTCTGGCAGAGGTGATCGAAGCGCTGCCAGAGCAGGACAAGCAACTGATTCGTCTGCGCTTTTATGGCAACCGCACCCAGAGCGAGACTGCAAAAGCACTGCATACTACACAGGTACAGATCTCCAGGCGGGAACGTAAGATCCTGATCCGGCTGCGCGCCCGGCTTTTGGAGGAATAAGGGAGGAAGTGTCTATAAAAAATGTAAAAAACTGGGCAAAAAGTAAAAAGAATGATTTTGGCGTAAAATTTGTAAAAAACGCTTGCTTTTTGAAGGATGCTGTGCTAAAATACATTACTGTCAGGCGGACGTCCGACAGAATGAAATACTTCAAAAACGACGTCAAACGGAGAGATTCGACAGAATCAAAAATAAATCTCAAAAATCTTTCAAAAAAGTGCTTGACAATTTATCACGAAAGTGATAAAATAAATAAGCTTTCAGCCGAAAGGCTGAGGCGCACAGGACCTTGAAAATTGAACAATATCGAAAGAACTTGTAACGGAACCTATTTTCGTGTTGGAAAAACACGGTAAACAATTCCAAACAAAGTAATTCACACAGGACGCAAGCGATTGCGTGCTGAGCGAAACAAGATTTAACACTTTTAAGTGATAAATATCATTTATAAAGAGTTTGATCCTGGCTCAGGACGAACGCTGGCGGCGCGCCTAACACATGCAAGTCGAACGAGCGAGAGAGAGCTTGCTTTCTCGAGCGAGTGGCGAACGGGTGAGTAACGCGTGAGGAACCTGCCTCAAAGAGGGGGACAACAGTTGGAAACGACTGCTAATACCGCATAAGCCCACGACCTGGCATCGGGTAGAGGGAAAAGGAGTGATCCGCTTTGAGATGGCCTCGCGTCCGATTAGCTAGTTGGTGAGGTAACGGCCCACCAAGGCGACGATCGGTAGCCGGACTGAGAGGTTGAACGGCCACATTGGGACTGAGACACGGCCCAGACTCCTACGGGAGGCAGCAGTGGGGAATATTGCACAATGGGGGAAACCCTGATGCAGCGACGCCGCGTGGAGGAAGAAGGTCTTCGGATTGTAAACTCCTGTTGTTGAGGAAGATAATGACGGTACTCAACAAGGAAGTGACGGCTAACTACGTGCCAGCAGCCGCGGTAAAACGTAGGTCACAAGCGTTGTCCGGAATTACTGGGTGTAAAGGGAGCGCAGGCGGGAAGACAAGTTGGAAGTGAAATCCATGGGCTCAACCCATGAACTGCTTTCAAAACTGTTTTTCTTGAGTAGTGCAGAGGTAGGCGGAATTCCCGGTGTAGCGGTGGAATGCGTAGATATCGGGAGGAACACCAGTGGCGAAGGCGGCCTACTGGGCACCAACTGACGCTGAGGCTCGAAAGTGTGGGTAGCAAACAGGATTAGATACCCTGGTAGTCCACACCGTAAACGATGATTACTAGGTGTTGGAGGATTGACCCCTTCAGTGCCGCAGTTAACACAATAAGTAATCCACCTGGGGAGTACGACCGCAAGGTTGAAACTCAAAGGAATTGACGGGGGCCCGCACAAGCAGTGGAGTATGTGGTTTAATTCGA
>OODL01000758.1_pt1 | contig 34881 bp, 26 predicted proteins | sample 1671181 | NCBI WGS metagenome assembly OODL01 (sample SAMN06348130, study PRJEB24527) | human gut metagenome | biome: human gut; feature: ankylosing spondylitis patient; material: feces | host: Homo sapiens | place: China | collected 2015-10 | reverse complement strand
AGCAGCCTGTGCCGCTGTCGCCGAACATCCGCAGGCGGGAGAGGTTTCCCCCTCCCGCATTCTGAGGCAGAGCTATTCAGCGATGGCGTCGCCGATGTACTTACGCTTGCCGTCCATGTACTTGATGATGCCCACGGGCATTTCGGCGTCATGGGTTTCATTGATGCTCAGCACGCCAAGGGCGGTGGGCAGGTTCTTGGTGGCGGCGAGAGCGGCGGTCAGGGCTTCGGTATCGGCCTTGCCCGCGCGGGTGAGGGCGTCCAGAATGATGTTGTAGCAGTTATAGCCGAGCGCGGAGTTCACGTTGGGATCCTTGTTGGGGAAGTTCTTCTTCCACGCATCGGTGAAGGTCTTGGCTTCGGCGCTCATGTTTTCCATGTTGACGTCATAGGGGAAGGTGGTGTGGAGGAAGCCTTCCACAGCCTTGCCGCCGATCTTGAGGGTATCGGGGTTGTCCATGGCGTCGGCACCCATGAGCACGAACGTCGCGCCGAGTTCGCGGGCCTGCTTCATGATGATGGCGCCTTCAGCGAAGTAGGCGGGCATGAAGACGATCTCGGGCTTTTTGGCGATCAGTTCGGTGAGCTGGGCAGTGAAGTCCTGGTCACCGGAGCTGTACTTGAGGTTGGCCACCACTTCGCCACCCAGCTTCTTGAAGGAGCGGGTGAAGAAGCTGGACAGGCCCACGGCGTAGTCGTTGGTCATGTCCATGAGCACGGCGGCCTTGCGCAGGCCCAGGTTCTCATAGGCATAGGTGGCGGCAGCGGCACCCTGATAGGGGTCGATGAAGCAGGCGCGGAAGTAGTACTTCTTGCCCTGGGTCACCAGGGGGCTGGTGCAGGAGGTACCCACGCCGGGCACCTTGGCCTTTTCGGCCACTTCAGCACCGGCCATGGCCAGAGAGGAACCGTAGGTACCGATCAGGGCCACGACCTTGTCGCGTTCCACCAGGCGCTTGACGGCGTTGGCGGCTTCCACCTTGTCGGACTTGTTGTCCACCACAACCAGTTCAATGGGGCGGCCCAGCACTTCAGGCATGTCCTTCAGAGCCAGCTGCACACCTTCCAGCTCGAGCTGGCCGCCAAAGGCATTCTGACCGGTCAGGGGCAGGTACACGCCGATCTTGATGGGTTCAGCAGCCAGGGACTGGCCGGCCAGCCCCAGGGTCAGAGCCATCAGCGCCAAGCCAACGAATTTGCCCAGTTTCATAAATCATCTCCCAGGTCTTGGAGGGTGAAAGAGCTCGCCCCGGTGATCCTTTTCCAGGGCTATTCCTGTTGAGATACACCAAATCCCCCCATTGCGCAATTTGCCGGTTGAATTTGGCCATAAACCCCAAGCCGAAAAATCCCTGCGCATGGCCTCATGCAAAATGGTTCATCCGCAGTTGAAAAAATTTATCCTCTTTCACGCCAAGCGCCAAGGCCTTTTTTCGATAATTTGCGTTTTGATTTTTTATTACACACAACATATTATAATAACATTATTTTTTAAACAAGCCCCCATAGTGCTCCATGGTTGAATAAATCTCATCTCTGCCCCGTATCCTCCTGCGCCGGCCGCCCTGTCCGTATTGACGAAAGCCCATGAAGAAAGGAATATCCCCTTCTCGACATATATCTGTCCGCATCCCCTGCCCTTGCGGGCGGGATCTCCAAGGAGACAATGTGACGCTTCCCGACAGCAAAAACCGTCAGCGTTCCCGCAGCATCGCCCGCGTCCTCAACGATGACGCCAGCCTCATCAACATCAAGACCTTCGCCATCGCGGCCCGTTACATGAGCTTCAAGGCCGCGGCCCGGCATCTTGGCCTGACCTCCGGCGCTGTCAGCCACCGTATCGCCCGCCTGGAAAAGGAGCTGGGCTTCCCGCTGTTCAACCGCCTGACCCGCGCCGTCTCCCTGACACCGGAGGGCGAGCGCCTGCGCGACGTCTACCTCAATGCTTTCCAGAAGATCTATGAGGAGATCACCCAGCTGCTGCAGGATGACTTCAGCTCCCTGACCATCTATGCCGCCCCCAGCCTGGCCCTGGCCTGGCTCATCCCCCAGCTGAGCGACTTCCAGCAGCGCTACCCCTCCATGCAGCTGCATGTACGTACCGGCAACGCTCCCATAGATTTCCACGGGGACTCCACGGTGGACGTGGCCCTGTATTATGCCGAGAGCCACGTCAGCGGCCTGACCTCACGCAAGTTCATGGACGAGGCCACCCTGCCCGTCTGCTCCCCCGAATACGCGCAAAAGCACGACCTCATAGGCCATCCCGAAAACCTGCCCGCCTGCACCCTGCTCCATGACTCCGCCGCCTGGCATTATGCCGCCACCACGGCCGAATGGCAGGAATGGGCCGACAGGAACCATGTGGACATCTCCAACTGCCTGAACTTCGTCACCTTCGACCATACCTACGGGGCTTCCGTGGCCGCCAGCCACGGCCTGGGTGTGGCTCTGGGGCGCTGCAGCCTCATCGCTCCCCTGCTGGCGGAACAAAAGCTGGTCACCCCCTTCCCCGACCTGCCGCCCACCACGGCGTTCCGCTCCTACTACGCCGCCTGGCCCCGTCATACCAATCCTTCCCCCAAGCTCCAGGGTTTCCTGGACTGGCTGGAAGAAAAAGGCCAGCAGAGCAATGCGGCTCTTGCCCGCCTGATGCACGCCTAGCAGGAAGAGACATTTGAGCGAGGGGGGAAAGGAGACCTTTTTGGAAAAAGATCCTCCTTTCCCCCCTCGCGCTCCCCTCTTTCCTCCCAAAAACTTTTATCAGGCCACAAAAAAAGGACGCCAAGGCGTCCTTTTTTCATGGCCGCGGGATGGCCGCTGCCATCCGCTTTCCGCATTATTCAAAATCACATTTGGACCACGCGCCCCGGGGGCGGACCATGTTTCCAGAATACGGAGCCTCCCCGTATGGCGGGTTTTGGGGAAGGAGGGGGCATGGGGGAGGAACCCACTTTTTGCCGCAAGCAAAAGGGGGCTCCTCCCCCGTTCAGATTCCTACTTCTGCCAGCGGGCCGTGTAACGGGCCAGAAGGCGCAGCGAGGGGCGGGAGAAGCGGTCGAAGTCGGCGGTGAGTTCCAGACCGGGGACCAGGGCACGCACCACAGGCATGTCCAGATCCTTGCGGGAGATGTCCACATACAGGGGCGTACGGCCCTGGGCGCACAGCGTCTTTTCCAGCAGCTTGCAGGAGGCTTCGGCCGACGGCAGACTGTAGTCGGGCAGATCTTCCAGCCAGCGCACCGGCAGGCCGCCCAGAGCGGGCCCCGTCGGTTCGCCATACGGATAGGGCCAGGGCACTTCGGTCAGGGCCGCCAGCGCGGCCCGGCTGCCGCACAGATTGGCGCCCGTGGCCTGTGCCACCTCGCCGCGACGGCTCATGACGAAGCAGCGGTAGACCGGCACGCCCAGCTCCGTGGTGATGTCCTGGAACTGGATCTGGATGCCGCGGGCCGCGTAATCGTCCAGCAGGGCCTGCAAACGTTCGTCACGGCTCTTGAGCACGAAGCAGCCCTCACGGCTGAAGGGCGTGGTGGCCTCGGCGTCACGCTCCACGATCTCCGTGAGCGCCGCCAGCCGGGCTTCGGCTTCGGTATTGCCGGAGGCCAGGCCCGTGGAGCCACCGGCCAGGAACAGGGACTGCTCGTCCAGATTGCAGAACAGGAAGACCGCCTGCGCGGGCACCAGCACGGTCTTGCCCTCAGGATCGCGGGCCTCCAGCCAGTACAGGGGCACATAGTCCTCGAAAGGCGTTTCCAGCGGCAGGGAGGACAGGGGCAGGAAATCCTTGCCCTGGGACCGCAGCTTGGCGCAGGAAGCATGGACCAGCGGCAGGGGCCGGCGGCGGTTCGTCACCTCAAAGGTGTGCTCGCCGGTACGGGCCACGCTCACATAGCTGCTGGCCCGTTCCACGATCTCCATGGCGTAGGAGGCCCGGGCCGCAGCCAGGGAAAGACCGCGCCCGTAGGCTGTGGCCTCGCCGCGCAGGCTGTGACGCATACGGCCGCAATCCACGGCCAGGTCCACCTTCCAGGAGCGCAGCAGCGCGATGGGAGACAGCGAAGCCTGGTGACGCATCTCCTGCCCGACCAGGACGTCGTTCTCCAGCAAAGCATTGACGGCCTGCTCGTAGGTCTCCTGTGCCGGACGGCGCTCAAGGCGCGGCAGGTCTTCCGCCTGCATGCGGGCGTGTTCCCGCTCCAGTATCCCGGCCCGGGCCCGCAGGCCTTCTCGGCAGACCTCCAGCTCTTCTTCACTGTAGGGCAGTTCCAGCTCCAGTTCTTCCCAGTGCGGCAGCATGTGGTGCCGGGCGATGTTGTCGGCAAAATGGGCGCTCCAGGCCTGCATGAGGCCAAAGTCCTTCCGGCTGGCAGCGCGCAGATAGATCAGGGAGGAAGACAGCGTCAGCCGCTGCAGGGCATCTTCGGGGAAGCCGTCGCAGCAATGGGCCAGCTCGGGCACCAGCAGCGAGCACTCCAGCAGCAGGCCGGCAAGCCCCATGCGCCGGAAACTGTCCGTCTCGCGGTCGTACAGTTCATCGGCCAGATTTTTGATCTCCTCCGGCGAACGGCGGCTCAGCTGGCGCAGGCAATGCTGGCGCAAAAAATCATCGAAGGGCGTGGCCTCCAGACGGGCCAGCGCCTGGGGCAGGGTCAGGGATGCGGGCGGCTGGCAGGAAAAATAGCCGGTCGTGGCCTGGGTCGTCTCGTGGGTATAGGCATAGGCGATGCCTTCGGGGATCACGGGCATGGCGTGGAAAACCTCATGGCAAAAAGATGGCGACAACATCCCGGGGCGTGCGGCCCAACGCCGGAGGCGCGACCGGCCCGTCATCCGCCGCAAGGCGGGATGGGGGATGCCGATACGGCCCTGCAGGAAGACAGGAGCACGGACACAACGGCAGGAGACAGAGGCGGCAAGACCGTGAAGCAACGGACACGGCCGCCCATCTCCCCGGGACAGGACGGGCGGAAGATAACAGAAAAGGGGTGGGCCAACAATGGCCCACCCCTTGAGGTTCCGTAATCCGGAGTGCGGATTAACGCTTCGAGTACTGGTAACGAGCGCGGGCAGCGCGCAGACCGTACTTTTTGCGTTCCTTCTTACGCGCATCGCGGGTCAGGAAGCCGGCCTTCTTCAGGATAGGACGAAGGGCGGGATCCACCAGCAGCAGGGCGCGGGAAATACCGTGACGCACGGCTTCGGCCTGACCGGCCACGCCGCCGCCAGCCACGTTGACGCGCACGTCCAGCTTTTCAGCCAGCTTGGACAGCACGAGGGGCTGACGGATGATCATCTGCAGGGTCTTGCGGGGGAAGTAATCTTCAAAGGTACGACCGTTCACCGTGATGTTGCCGGAGCCAGCGTAGACGCGGGTGCGGGCAGTGGCGGTCTTGCGGCGGCCGGTGCCGTATTCGAATTTGTCGCTCATGACGTGCGCTCCTTAGTAAGGCAGGGTCAGCGGCTGCGGGTTCTGAGCCGTGTGCGGGTGTTCGGGACCCGCGTAAATCTTGAGCTTCTTCAGCATGGCGCGGCCCAGACGGTTCTTGGGCAGCATGCCACGCACAGCGGCCATGAGCACGCGCTCGGGCTTGGAAGCCAGCATATCGCCCAGGGAGGTGGTCTTCAGACCGCCCACCCAACCGGAGTGGCGATAGTAGTTCTTGTGGGCCATCTTGGTGCCGGTCACCTTGATCTTTTCGCAGTTGACCACGACGATAAAGTCGCCGTTGTCCATGTGACGGGCAAATTCGGGCTTATGCTTGCCGCGCAGGCGGTGGGCGATCTGGCTGGCCAGACGACCCAGCACCTGATCCTGGGCGTCAACCACAAACCATTCGTGGTTGATGTCTTTCGGGGTGGGGCTGAACGTCTTCATCGGGATGAACTCCTCATCTACTTATCTCAGTAGCCATCAAGCGGCGGAAAATCCGTCTGCGACGTGCCGCCTAACGGGTGACGACAGTATCGCTCACAAAGAAAGCGCTCTTTATCGCAAAGCGCGCAACTTGTCAAGCATTCACGACGGAATGCCAAATTTGTGCCGTATTCCAGACGGCTGCGGGTTGGTGTATATCAAAATGCTCCGGCTGTCATCCTTTTTTTGCCAAAAATTTGTACCAAGACAAAAACCATTTGAAAATATTGGTATTTTGCGACCCGCTTTTACGGGGCCAGCAGCTGCTGCCCAAAAGGCGGACAGTCTACCCCCCAAAAGGCACCGGTCCCCTACCCTTTGGGACTCGCGGATACGAACGGGGAAAAACGCGGAAAGAACTGCATGCTCCGGTCGTTTCCCCAAGCCCACGCAGAAAAAAATCTGGGAGAAAGAGGCCCCGATTCACACGAGTCCCCCTTCTCCCAAACAGGTGCCTCCATGTCGGCAACTTAATGCGCCGCGCCCCAGTCGTGACCGGTGCCCCAGTCCACCAGCAGCGGCACGGAAAGCTCCTTGCCTGCGGGGCAGACATCCTGCATGAGGCGGGCCACCAGGGCCCCGGCCTCTTCGGCGGCATCGGCGGGCACTTCCAGCAAAAGTTCGTCGTGCACCTGCAGCAGCAGGCGGGCATCCAGCTCCCGCAGGCGCTCGTCACGGGCCACGGCCAGCATGGCCAGCTTGATGATGTCCGCCGCCGAGCCCTGGATCACGGTATTGATGGCCTGACGGCGGGCCAGGGCCGCAGCCTGTCCGCTGGCGGAATTGATGTCCGGCAGCAGACGGCGGCGACCGCCCAGAGTGGTCACGAAGCCGTGCTTGCGGGCCGAGGCCTCCACGCCTTCGTAAAACTCCTTCAGGCCCTGCAGGCGCTCGAAGTAACGGGCGATGAAGTCCTTGGCCTGCGTGGTGCTGATCTTGAGCTCCTGGGCCAGTTTCTGGGCGCCCATGCCGTAGATGAGGCCGAAGTTGATGGTCTTGGCATTGCGGCGCTGGTCCGGGCTCACCTGGTCGGGCGGCAGGTCATAGACCAGGGCCGCCGTGCGGGCGTGGATGTCCTCGCCGTTGCGGAAGGCTTCCAGCAGTGCCGGATCCTGCGAGACATGGGCCAGCACGCGCAGCTCCACCTGCGAATAGTCGGCCGAGACCAGCAGGCGGCCCGGCCCGGCGATGAAGCAGGAGCGCATGCGCTTGCCCAGCGGCCCGCGCACGGGGATGTTCTGCAGGTTGGGATTGCTGGAGGAGAGCCGTCCCGTAGCCGTGGCCTTCTGGTTGAAAGTGGTATGGATGCGGCCCTGCGGGTCCACCAGGCGCGGCAGGGGATCGAGATAGGTGGAGCGCATCTTCTCCAGCTTGCGGTACTGCAGGATGCTGTCCACCACCGGATGCTGCCCGGCCAGTTTTTCCAGCGTCTGCTGGCTGGTGGAAGCCTGGCCTCCCTTGGTCTTGCGCGGCGCGGGCAGGCCCAGCCCGTTGAACAGCACATCGCCCAGCTGCTGGGCCGAACGGATGTTGAACTGCGTGCCCGCCAGCTCGTAGACATGGGCCGTGAGCTGGTCCAGCCGGCCCTGCACATCGTCGAGGAAGGCCCGGAAGGCCGCGGCGTCGATGGCCACCCCGCTCTGTTCCATGCCTGCCAGCACGGGCAGCAGGGGCATCTCCAGACGCCGGAACAGCTCCAGCAGGCCGTCCTTTTCCATGCGCTGCTCGAACAGCTGCGCCATGGCCAGTCCCAGACGCGCGGGGCCGGGGGCCGTCTCGCCCCTGCTCTCCAGTTCATGGCGCAGCACGGCGCCCCAGCGGGCCGAAAGACGGGGCCAGCCGTAATCGTTCTCTTCGGGGTTCAGCAGATAGGCGGCCACGCCCAGATCGATGCAGTCCCCCGCACGCCCGGCCAGGAACTGCCAGCAGGACGCGGAGGTCAGCATGCCCTTGAGGTCCGCCGTCACCAGGGTGCGGGCAGGGGCCAGCCACCGGGCCAGCTCCGCCACAGGACCTTTCCACTGCCATTCTCCCAAAGAACTGCCGTCAGCGCCTTCCACGGCCAGATAGGGGGCCTCGCGGTCGCCGTGGGCCCAGATCAGGGCCACGCGGGCATCTCCGCAGTCCGGCAGGGCCGACACGTCATCCAGCGCGGGCGCGGATTCCTGCGGCATGGCGTCCAAAAGGCTCATCTGGCTGGTGGCACGACCGCTGCGGGCAGGCTGGGCCAGCGGCAGGGAGGCCTGTTCCGCAGCCGTCTTCTTCCCGGCTGCAGGCTGTGCGTCCTCACGGATGCTGCCCGCATCCAGGAACTCCTCGGGCAGGTCGGCCTCGGCGGCCTGCAGACGGTCCAGGGCGGCCAGCTCGCGCCGCAGGGCGAAGAGCTCGAACTCTTCCGTGAGCAAGGCGCAGGTGGCGGCATCCAGCGGCCGCACGCGCAGGTCCTCCAGCGTGACGCCGGGGCAGAAATCGCGTCTCAGGGTGGTGAGCTCGCGCCAGGTGAACATGTTTTCCAGATGCGCCTGCAGTTTGGCCTGCATCTTGGGCGGCAGCAGGACGAAATGGTCGCGGATGTCCTCAAGACTGGGGCAGATGGAGAAGATCTGGCGCGCGGTCTTGGGACCGATGCCCGGCACGCCGGGGATGTTGTCGCTGGTATCGCCGATGAGGGCCTGCACGTCGGGCCACTGGGCGGGCGTCACGCCGCTCTCTGCCGTGAAGTCGGCCTCGCTCACCAGCTTTTCTTCCTTGGAGGCCGGGTCCCACATGTAGACGTTGGGGCCCAGGCACTGTTTCAGGTCCTTGTCGCCGCTGACGATGATGACGGGATGTTCCGCCGCGAAGCGCGCCGCCAGCGAGGCGATGCAGTCGTCGGCCTCGCAGCCCTGCGAGACTTCCAGCCGCAGGCCCAGGGCCCGCACCATGCGGTGGATGGGATCCAGCTGGCGTACCAGATCTTCGGGCGTGGCATCGCGGTTGGCCTTGTAGAGGGGGAATATCTCGTGCCGGAAGTTGGGGCCCTTGCCGTCCTGCACGAAGGCGAAATAGCGGGGGCGCTCTTCGCGCAGGATGCGCAGCAGCACGCGGCTGACCACTACCAGGGAATTGGTGGGGAAACCGTCGGAACGCTGCATGTTCCTGTTGGCAAAAAAGCCGCGATAGATGAAGGCCGAGCCATCCATGAGAAAGACGGGCTCTGCGGCAAGCCCGAGGCGTTGTTTCAGCGACATGGCAATCCGGGGTTGTAGGGTAAGCAAAAAAGGGGAAAAAGCCTGCGGGGGAGCGGCCTCCCTCCTTGCGTAGCTTCTGTCCTGCGCGTATACTATAGAGATGGAAACAAGTCCGCAAGTAAACCTGGACAGGGCCGGAGAGCGCCTGCAGGTCACCGTCTCCGGCAGCTGGGCCATCAATACGCCCTGGCCGCCGCAGTGTGCCGACGCCCTGCAGCAGCTGCGAGGCCCCGGCATCCGGCAGCTGCATCTCGCGGCGGCCTCCCTCGACGCCTGGGACAGCAGCCTCCTGGTCTTCCTCGTCCAGCTGCACAAGGCCGCCCGCGCCGCGCAGATCGAGATCAGCCAGGACCTGCCCACAGGACTGGCACGACTGCTGCACCTGGCCTTCGCCATCCCGGCCCAGGCAGGGGCCGCCCGCAGCGACCACCGGCAAGGGCTTTTCGCCCGGGTGGGCGAGGCGGTCATGGGCCTGCCGCCCCGCTGTGCGGATTTTCTGGAATTCCTCGGCGATGTGACCCTTTCCATCTGGCGTCTCATCCTGGGACGCGCCGGCATGCGCATGCAGGACTTTATAGAAGCCATGTACGAATGCGGTGTGCGCGCCCTGCCCATCATCTCCATCACCAGCCTGCTGTTCGGTCTGATCCTGGCCTTTGTGGGCGCGGTGCAGCTGACGCAGTTCGGCGCTCAGATCTATGTGGCCGGGCTGGTGGGCATCGGCATGCTGCGCGTCATGGGCGCGGTCATGGTGGGCGTGGTCATGTCCGGCCGCGTGGGGGCCGCCTATGCGGCCATGATCGGCACCATGCAGGTCAACGAGGAGGTGGACGCCCTGACCACCCTGGGCATCTCGCCCATAGATTTTCTGGTGCTGCCGCGCATGCTGGCCCTGATGCTCATGGTCCCCCTGCTCACGGTCTATGCCGACCTCATGGGCATCCTGGGCGGCTATGTGGTGGGCGTCTCCATGCTGGGGCTGAGTTCCGCCGAATACCTCAACGCCACCATGCAGATGGTCTCCTTCGTCCACGGGCTCATCGGCATCGCCTACGGTACGGTGTTCGGCATCATCATCGCCCTGGCGGGCTGCTATCAGGGCATCCGCTGCGGCCGCAGCGCCCAGGCCGTGGGCCTGGCCACCACCACGGCCGTGGTCCAGTCCATCGTGGGCATCATCATCGCCACGGCCGTCATCACCATCATCTGCAACGTACTGGGCATCTGACATGAGCACTCCCCGCCTGCGCGTCCGCGACCTGACCCTGGGCTACGGCTCCTTCGTGCTCATGCGTGACGTCAATTTCGATGTGGCCGCCGATGACATCTTCCTCATCATGGGCGGTTCCGGCTGCGGCAAGAGCTCGCTCCTGCGCACGCTCATGGGCCTCAAGCAGCCCCAGAGCGGCCAGGTGCTCTACGGCGATACGGACATCTGGGCCTGTACCGAAAAAGAGCGCCGCCGCATCCTGCGGCGTACGGGCGTCCTCTTCCAGGGCGGCGCCCTGTGGAGCTCCATGACCCTGGCCGAGAACGTGGGCCTGCCGCTGCAGCAGTACACCGACCTCGATGACGACGAGATCCGCGAGCAGGCCTCGCTCAAGCTGGCCCTGGCCGGTCTGGCCGGTTTCGAGGACTACTATCCTTCGGAGATCAGCGGCGGCATGCGCAAGCGGGCCGGTCTGGCCCGGGCCCTGGCCCTCGATCCCGAGATCCTTTTTCTGGACGAACCTTCCGCCGGTCTGGACCCGGTGAGCGCCCGCATGCTGGACGACCTGATCCTGGAGCTGCGCGACGCCCTGGGCACGACCTTCGTCATCGTCTCCCACGAGCTGGCCAGCATCTTCGCCATCGCCAGCAACGGCATCTATCTCGACGTGCGGACCCGGCGCGTCACTGCCCGGGGCAACCCCTCCGAACTGGTGCGCGACCCGCACACCGAGCTGCAGGCCCTGCGCTTCCTGACGCGCGGCGAAGCGGGCGGCCCCCAACAACAGGACTGAACCCACAGGATACGGCATGGCAAAACAATCATTCAAAACCGCTGTAGGGGCTTTCGTCATCGGCGGACTGGCGCTGCTGGTGGCGGGCATCATCCTTCTGGGCGGCGGCCGCATGTTCAGTGACGACATCGAATACGTCCTGTACTTCGACGGCTCGGTGAGCGGCCTCAATATCGGGGCGCCCGTGGTCTTCCGCGGCGTGCCCATGGGCCAGGTGACGCGCATCAGCCTGGAGGCCAACCCGCGCGACGCCAGCGTCACCATCCCGGTCTACATCCGGCTGGACGAGAACAGCATCGTCCGGGCCGGAGTCACCGGCGAGCTCACGGACAATTTCCGGCAGGAGATCCTGCGCCGCCTGATCCAGCGCGGCCTGCGCGCCCGCCTGCAGCTCCAGAGCCTCATCACCGGCCAGTACCGCGTGGAACTGGACTTTTTGCCCAATACGCCCGCCAATTTCCGTTCCCCCATGCCGGACAGGGAGATCCCCACCCTGCCCTCGCCCATCGATACCCTGCAGCGTACCGTGGCCAGTCTGCCTCTGGAAGAGATGGCGCATACCACGGCGGGCATCCTGGAAAAGCTCAACGCCGCCCTGTCCGGTGATGCGCTGGAACGCGGCATCAAGGCCTTTGCCACCTCCTTCGAAGAAGCGCAGGCCCTGCTGGCCGGCATGCAGGAATCCCAGAAGACCCTGGCCCAGGCCCTGGAAAAGCTGAATGCGGCGGCCACGTCGGCCCAGCACGATCTGCCCCAGGCCCTGCAAAGCACCCGGGACGCCATGAACAACGTCTCCTCCGTTTCCCTGGCCACCAAGGCCGTGGTGGAACGCAATGCCCCCCTCACCCAGGAGCTGCGCCGCCTGATCCAGGAAAGCGCGGCTGCCGTCCGCTCCCTGCGGGCGTTCATGGACGTGCTGGAACGCAATCCCGAAGCCCTGCTCCGCGGCAAACAAGGAAGTCGCCGATGAACCATCTCCTCCGCCATACGACCGTTTTCCTGGCCCTGCTGACGCTCCTGCTGACCGCCTGCGGCCGCAGCGCGCCCACGCACTTCTATCTGCTGGACAGCGGCCAGCCCCCCCTGACCGCCGACAGCCTGCCCGCTGCCAGTCTGAGCATCGCACCGGTGAGCGTGCCTGACTATCTGGACCGCAACGGTCTGGTGCGCCGCAGCGACGGCCAGACCCGCCTGGAGGTCTCGGAACTGGACATCTGGGCCGAGCCGCTGGGACAGGGCGCCCGGCGCGTGCTGGGCGAAGTGCTGGCCACCCGCCTGCTGCCCCGGGGCATCGACGTGATCGCTGCCGGAGACCGGCAGGGCGACATGGAACTGGCCGTGGCTTTGGAACGTCTGGACGGCGACACACCGGGCACGGCCCGGCTGCAGGCCCGTTGGCAGCTTTCTCGTGGCGGAGAGGCGCTGGATCGCGGCATCTACGCAGCCAGCGAGGATGCCGGCATGAGCAGCGCCAGTCTGGTGGCGGCCCAGAGCCGTCTGTTGCAGGGACTGGGCGAACATCTGGCCGACCGCCTGTTGCCCCGCCTCAAGGCCGGACGCTAGGGCCAGCGCCTTTTCCCATCATCCGGCCGCCCGCAGGACCTAACGGCAAATGCGTACCGCCGGGCCGGTTGCACGGACAGGCCGGGAACTTGCGGGAAACGGATCCCCAAACCCATCACAGGACAAAAAAAGGGAGGCTTGAGCCTCCCTTTCCTTTTTATCGCATTGTGTCCCGTTCCGGTGCCCGCCCCGCACAGGCCGTGCCATCCCACTTCCCGCCGTTTTACCCTTCACATGAAGAACGCCGGTTTCGTGCAGTCAGAGCGGCTGCCGGGCATGTCTGCCTTCCGGTCCGGCACGGCCTTCCGGCAGCGTCATGGCCAGCATCCCCGAAGGGCCGTCCCGTACCTTAGAACGTGTAGCCGATGGTGGCGGAATAGATATTGGCCACCGTGTTCCGGCTGTTCCCCGTGCTGACATTCCCCACGGACGAACGGATGCCGGAGGCATCGGTCTCCGAATAGTCCAGGCTGTGCACCCAAAGATGGGCATAAGCCAGATCAAGCGTCCAGTTGCCCCACTGGAAGCCCGCGCCCACACTGACGCCCGTGCGGCCGTGGCTGGGGACCATGAAGTCCGCGTGCGCCTCGTTGGTGACCGGCGTCTCGTACCAGATGCCCGCACGCAGGGCCAGCCAGTCCAGGGGCTCATATTCCACGCTGGCGTTGAAATTCCAGCCGTCACGCCACTTTTTATGATTGATGGACTGGAAATCGGAATCGAAATAAATGTTCATGGAATCGTAGGTGGACCAGCGGGTGAAGACGGTCCCCACCTCGAAGCTCAGATTCTCCAGCGGGCGGTAGGCCAGGCCCACGGCAAAGGAATCGGGCAGATGCACCGTGCTGTGCACATCGGTATCGATGGTGTGCGGCACCTGTCCTTGGTCGGCCAGCATATTGCTATGATGCCGGGAAAAATCCGCCGAACCGGCGATATTGAGCGTGACCGGACTTTTGTAGGAAAAGCCCAGCGACAGCTCGTCGGTCATGCGCAAGTGCGCCCCCACCTGGGCCCCCACGCCCCAGCCCGTACCGTTGAGCGTCATCTTGCTGTCTTCCCCTCTGCTGGGGATGTAGCCGATATACTGCATGCTGGGGATCTGCTGTCCCATGGCAAAGCTGGCATGCATGATCTCCACGCCCGCCGAAAGGGACAGGACATCGTTGACCTTCAAGGCCACAGTGGGCACGAGGGAAAAGGTCTGGAAATTGATGTTGGTCAGGTTGTACCGTCCCGTCCAGTTATCGGCAAATTCATTGCCGAGGCCGAATCGCGAGAACAAGCCCAGGCCCAGCCAGAAGCGATCATTCAGCTGATGGGTGATGTAGGCGTGCGGGGCAGCCCAGATATGGGGCTTGGTGGTCGTGGACGTGTGGCTGCCGTCGGCCAGATCCAGGTCGATGGTACCCATGGGAGCGATGGCGGCAAAACCGCCCATGACGTGCGTGCCCGGCAGCTGGGTGATGCCCGCCGCATTGTAGGCGATGGCCGAGGGATCGTCCGCGCGTCCCACCATGCCGCCTGCCAGCGAAAGACCTCGCGAGCTCCATTCCGTCAGGGCGAAGCCTTCGGCCCCTGCCGTCGTCACCTGGCATGCCCACAGAAGGCAGACGGCAAGCACGACATACAATTTTTTCATAGATATCCCCCACAAAAATAGTCCGGGGCGCAGCAAAGGCTCCTTCCCCGCAACATGCAGTACCAATACAGATGTCTATTGTTACGCTAGAGTGCAACGCTTTTGAAAGTCAAGCTGTTTTGCCGGGCTTCCCGACGCTGCCGCAGGGAACGCCAACGCGGCATGGCCCCGTACTTGTCCGGGGATACCGGACCACGGTATCGCGAAGATGTCCCGGTTGAAGCCGCTGGCGGAGAACCGCCGCTATGTCGGATGAAGGACTTTGATAAGGATGCCGGACCAGAGAAGAGGGCTCCCCGGGCCCTGATGAGAGTCCCCTGATCCGTATGCCTGTATACAAAAAAGGGCCCTCCCCATATGGGGAAGGCCCTTCCGGCTGTCTTGCGGATAACGGCGCTTAGCCCTGCTTGATCATGACCTTGGCCGGGCGCAGCAGACGCTCGCCCAGCTTGTAGCCGCTCTGCAGAACGCGGGCCACGGCCCCGGCTTCCACATCGGCCTCGGCATCAAAGCCCACGGCTTCGTGCAGTTCGGGCGTGAAGGCCTCACCGGCCGTGCCCACGGGGGTCAGACCGTGACGCGCCACGGCTTCCAGCAGCAGCTTGCGGGTCATGGCCACGCCCTGGAGCATGTCCTTGCAGGCCTCGTCCTTGCTGCCGTACTGCAGGGCCAGGTCGAGGTTGTCCAGCGTGGGCAGCAGGTCGCTCATGACCTTTTCCGCCGCGTAGCGGATCTGTTCCTCGTGCTCGCGCTTCAGGCGCTTCTTGAAGTTATCCATCTCCGCGGCCGCGCGCAGGCGTGCGTCATCGGCATCGCGCTTTTCGGTGCAGTTGGGGCACACATGTTCGTGGCACAGGCTTTCCAGATTTTCCGGCAGGGCCTGCACGGCGTCCCCGGCATCCCCGGCCTCGGCACCGGCACAGGCCTCTTCCTGCGCTTCCGTGTTCTGCGTGTCCTTCATATGCATATCATCGTTCTCGTTGTGACGATCCATGGTTCCTCCCAGAAATGCACCGGCGTTGTGCCGGCTAGTATTGAGTAAATACGCACTGCCGTACTGTCAAGGGGCTGACACCCCGGCAACGGCCTCCTGCACGGAAGTCTCGACATTGGCGCACGCCTTCGCTATATTCGTCCGACGCGCAATTCCGCGCGTCCACGCGCCCTCCGGTGGCGTTCTTTTCTTGAGGTATATTCCATGATTTGCCGAATTTTGCACCTGCAGTCCGAGCAGGAATGGGTCAAGGCCTCGCAGTGGCTCGACGGCCGCTTCAACCCCGGCGACAGCGTTGAGGGCAGCGTGCGCGAGATCCTCGCCAATGTACGTGAAAAGGGCGATGAGGCCCTGATCGACTATACCCGCCGTTTCGACTGTCCCGAATTTGCCGCGCCCCTGCGCGTCAGCGAGCAGGACATCGCCTGGGCCGCCGCTTCCATCTCTCCCGAACATCGCGAGCAGATCAGCGAAGCCGCCCACAACATCCGCACCTTCCATAAAGAACAGCTGGAAAAATCCTGGTTCCAGACCCGGCCTGACGGCAGCATCCTGGGCCAGCGCGTGCTGCCCGTGGACCGGGTGGGCCTGTATGTGCCCGGCGGCCAGGGCGGCAACACCCCGCTGCTCTCCAGCATGCTCATGAACGCCATCCCCGCCCTGGTGGCCGGTGTGCCCCGCGTGGCCGTGTGCACCCCGCCCCGCAAGGACGGCACCATCAACCCGCACATCCTGGCGGCGGCCCACCTGCTGGACATCGACGAGATCTACCGCGTGGGCGGCGCCTGGTCCATCGGCGCCATGGCCTACGGCACCCAGAGCATCGACCCTGTGGACGTCATCGCCGGTCCCGGCAACATCTATGTGGCCACGGCCAAGCGTCTGGTGCAGGGCACGGTGGGCATCGACATGGTGGCCGGCCCCAGTGAAGTGCTGGTGGTGGCCGACAGCTCCGCCCGCCCGCACTGGCTGGCCGCGGACATGCTCTCCCAGGCCGAGCACGACATGCTGGCTTCCGCCATCCTGCTCACCGACGACATCACCCTGGCCGAACAGGTGCAGCAGGAACTGGAAAAGCAGTGCAGCCAGCTGCCCAAGGCCCAGATCGCGGGCAAGTCCCTCATGGACTGGGGCGCCATCGTGGTGGTGCCCAACATCATGACCGCCGTGGCCATCGCCAACCGCGTGGCTCCCGAGCATCTGGAACTGTGCGTGCGCGATCCCTGGGCCCTGCTGCCCCACATCCGCCATGCCGGGGCCATCTTCATGGGCCAGCACAGCCCCGAACCCGTGGGGGACTACTTCGCGGGCCCCAACCATGTGCTGCCCACCCTGCGGACCGCGCGCTTCTCTTCCGCGCTCTCCGTCCAGAACTTCTGCAAAAAAACCAGCATCGTGGCCACTTCGCCGGCCTTCCTGCTGGAAAACGCGCCTGCCATTGCTTCTCTGGCCCGTCTGGAAGGGCTGGAGGCCCACGCCCGTTCCGTGGAGATCCGCAGCAAGCGCTAGTGCCTTAAACAAACTGGATCAAGACTATGCGCATCACCACCAAGACTGAAATCAGCGCTTACCCGCTGCTGTCCCGCGGCAAGGTCCGCGACATCTATGATATCGACGACAAGACCCTGCTCATCGTCACAACCGACCGCATGTCCGCCTTCGATGTCATCATGGACAAGCCCATCCCCTACAAGGGCGTGATCCTGAACCAGATCACCCTGTTCTGGATGGACAAGTTCAAGGACATCATCCCCAATCATCTGGTGGAAAGCGATGTGGACCGGTTCCCCGCCGCCCTTGCCCCCTGGAAGGACGAACTTGAAGGGCGTGCCGTACTGGTCCGCAAGGCAAAGCCCCTGCCTGTGGAATGTATCGTACGCGGCTACATTTCCGGCTCGGGCTGGAAAGACTATCAGAAGACCGGCACGCTCTGCGGCTATCAGCTGCCTGCCGGCATGCGGGAATCGGACAAGCTTGAAACGGCCCTCTTCACGCCTTCCACCAAGGCCGAGCTGGGCCAGCACGACCAGAACATCAGCCTGGACGAGGCCGCCCGCCTGCTGGGCGAGGACGTGGCCCGCAAGGTCCGGGAGACCACCCTGGCCATCTATGAAGCCGGACGCGCCTATGCCGCCAGCCGCGGCATCATCGTGGCCGACACCAAGTTCGAATTCGGTTTCGTGGACGGGGAACTGCGCCTCATCGACGAAGTGCTGACCCCCGACTCTTCCCGCTTCTGGCCCGCGGACCAGTACGAACCCGGCCGCAGCCAGCCCAGTTTCGACAAACAGTATCTGCGCGACTGGCTCACCGCCCAGCCCTGGGACATGCAGCCGCCCGCGCCTGCCCTGCCTGCCGAGGTCGTGGACGCCACGGCCCAGCGCTACCGTGAGGCCTACCACATCCTGACGGGCAAAGAATTCACCATCTAACCTGTGGTCACCGTCGCTAAGGCGACTTTTCTGGAGGATATTACATGCTGCTTCAAGGAAAAAAAGCCCTGATCCTGGGCCTGGCCAACAACAAGAGCATCGCTTACGGCATCGCCAATGCCTTCAAGGAACAGGGCGCCCGCCTTGCTTTCAACTATGTGGGCGACGCTATCAAAAAGCGTGTTGAGCCCCTGAGCGAAGAACTGGGAGGCGAGTTCACCTTCCAGTGTGACGTGACCGACGACGCTCAGATCCAGGCCGCCGCCGACCTGGTCAAGGAAAAGTGGGGCGAGGTGGACATCCTGGTCCACTCCGTGGCCTTTGCCAACCGTGAAGACCTGAGCGGCCGCTTCCTGGATACGTCGCGCGCCGGTTTCCATCTGGCCCTGGACATCTCCGCCTACTCCCTCACCGGCGTCTGCCGCGCTTTCGAGCCCCTGCTGCATGACGGTTCTTCGGTGCTGACCATGACCTACCACGGTTCCACCAAGGTCATCCCCGGCTACAACATCATGGGCGTGGCCAAGGCCGCTCTGGAAGCTTCCGTGCGCTACCTGTCCTACGACCTGGGCGAAAAGGGCGTGCGCGTCAATGCCCTGAGCGCCGGCCCCATCAAGACCCTGGCCGCTTCCGCCGTCTCCGGCCTGAAGAATATCTTTACCCGCGTGGAAGAGCATGCTCCCCTGCGCCGCAACGTGACCACCGCCGATGTGGGCGGTGCCGCCGTGTTCCTGGCCTCCGAGCTTTCCCACGGCGTGACCGGCGAAGTCATCTACGTGGACAGCGGCTTCAGCCAGCTGGGCATCTAAAACGACCATCAGGCGGCTGCCGCGGCAGCCAAGCCTTTTCTTGATGCTGACGGCCCGGCAACGGCGGGGCGGGACCATCCCGCTCCCCTGCCGGGCCTTCCGGTAGCAACGGACGAACTCCGGGACACCCCGGACAGTCTTTCAGGAGATCGTATGGATACCATCTTCATGCTTAATCTGGCCGGCATCGTGGCCTTCGGTGTGGCCGTGCTGGGCTTTTTTTACATGATGGGCAAAAAAAAGCGCGAAGAAGACAGGGACCGCAAGGACTAGGCCATGTGGCAAGCCCTGCTCGTCCTGCTGGTCATCATCCTTGCCGCGGCCTTGGCCAAAGGCCGGGCCGGGACGCCTTTTCGTCATCACGCCCCGTGAGTGGGCAGCTGTGACCATCTCCGGCGGAAGATGGAGACGAAAAACAGCGATGATAACAAGCTGAAATGACAGCTAAATTTTTAGAGAAAAAATTTTTTTGCGAAAATTGCGATTTTTTGCTTGCCAAAGCCGAAGGTTCTGCCTATAAAGAGCAAGTCTTCACGACACGGAGAGGTGTCCGAGTTGGTCGAAGGAGCACGATTGGAAATCGTGTGTACGTTAAAAGCGTACCAAGAGTTCGAATCTCTTCCTCTCCGCCACCGAGAAAATAGCCCGCTGAGCAATCAGCGGGTTTTTTCGTTTATGGTGTTGCCGGAGCAGGTGTCCCGGACCGCCCTTTTTCCGCGCCTTCCCGTGTGCAGCATCCGCCCGGGCCGCCCTTTCACCTTCGCCCTTTGGTCTTCCCCTTCCCATCCGTTTGCAATCCCCGACGATATTTGTCACATTTTCTTCTTTCACACAGGGGGACGACCCGGCATATCCGTGCGACCGCTGGCCGCCGCCAGTGCCGCCCGCATCTCCAGCAATAGAGGGAACCGTCATGTGCGCCACCAGACATTCGGCCAATGCCGTCACCACTTCCGGCCCGGACAAGCAAGCGTCCTGGCTGTTCGACCTGCAGGACCATCAGCTGATCCAGCTGGTCAACAGTTTCGTGGCCGCCCGCAACATGTCCATGAGCCTGGCCCAGCCTGAAGAAGGCCTGCATCCGCGCGGCATCATCAAGCTGACCACGGACCCCGGCATGCGCATCGCCCGCGCCGTCATCATCCTGCTGGAGAGCCTGGAGGCCCGCGGCCCGCAGGAGCGCCTGCAGGCCCTGCGCCGTCTGCATGACGAGGTCCTCTACTCCGCCCTTTCCAGCCTGCAGAAGAACACGGCCCGCGTCCTGATCCAGATCATGAAAGATCTGGTCCGCGCCGCGCCGCACGTCCATATCCAGCTGCCGCTGGCCCACGATTTCTACCAGGCGGTGCGCGGCACGCCCCACGTCATCCGCTCGCTGCTGCGCCGCTATCATCTGCTGGAGATGCCCGAAGCCTGGAACCAGCAGGCCTTCGACCACCACGTCCATGATGCCAACACCAAGGGCCGCAAGAGCCCCACGCATCTGGTCATGGACGCCTGGATCAAGGGCCTGCGCTTCATCACGGTGGTCTACTACAATACCGTGGACCCCGAAGCCGCCAGCGAACTGCTGCGCGCGGCCCGCATCATGGGCATCACCGTGCGCATCGGCATCGAGTTCCGGGCCACCTTCCATGACAAGCTCATCGAATTCACCTGGTCGCCGCTCAACGTCCACAGCAGCCGGGCTTTCATCAAATTGCTCCAGCGCCCGGACATCGCGGCCATCCTCAAGGAATACGCCACGGTGAACCAGTGGATGCGCCAGCATGTCCTGCGCCTGCTCCAGGCCTGGAACCAGAAGCACGCGGCCACCCTGGCCCGCAAGCTGGAAGTCCCGCCTCCGCCCCCGCTGGATGCGGACGCCTTCCTGGCTTTCGTGGGCCAGCGCCAGCCTTCGTCCCTGCATCTGGCCGAATACATCCTCCAGCAATGGCAGCCTGCCCTGGAACAGGCTCTGGAAGAGCTCCGCAACGATCCCCGGCGGAACGGCACGGATGAAGAAGCCGCCCGCCTGCGCGCCCGTCTGGAAGCCATGGAAGGCCTCATGCCCGACAGCCTGCGCCAGGAATGGCTGGGGCCGCAGGCCAACCCGGATATCCTGTTCCCCGTGGCTCCCCACAAGGATCTGCCCCCTGTGCTGCTGCGCGATCCCGAAGTCCTTTTGCAGTCCCTGGTGCCCCTGCACCCCTGCCAGATGATCCTGGGCCTGGAAGGGCTGAACGTACAGGACACGCTGGAACTGCTCTGGCGCGGCAAGGGGCTCATCACCCATCTGGAACTGTTCAACCTGCGCACCTGGTCCAAGGGCCAGCTGCCGCATATCGAGGCCATCAACGAGCTGCAGCGGGCCATCAACGAGGGCAGCCCCCTGCGCCTCAAGCAGGTTGTCCGCCGGATCGTGCAGGACGAACCCGCGGATTCGCCCCGCCGGGACCTGCTGCTGGAAGTGCAGGACAACCTGACCCAGCTGCGGAGTTTTTACGAGCTCTCGTGGCTCGGCTCGCGCATCGGCACGGACTCCACCAGCCGTTCGCACATGACGCACGGCATGGGCCTGGTCTTCACCGAGACCCTGCCCCCGCAGGCCCGGGCCGCCCTGCGCCATGAAAAGAGCGGCCAGCGTCTGACCCTGCCCGTGCATACCGACATCTACGGCTTCACCCATTATCACGAGCCCGCGACCCTGCCGCGCTGGCTCCAGACCCTGCGCCGCCTGCCCCTGCTGCACCATCTGGGCTGTCGCGTGGTCCGTGGCTGGGAGCTGGAAAAAAAGACCACCACCATCAGCCCCGACGGCGGCAACCTGGTGACCCTGGGCGGCGTGGACTCCCGCGGCATCAACGCGGAACAGCACGATCCCGTGAGCATGATGCGCGATGCCGCCACCCCCTGGAACGTCCACTACTTCAACAGCAATCTGGTGAACGTGCTCAAGGTGCTGCTGGGCTTCATCCCCGCGCAGTGGGCCTTCTGGTACGTGGACAGCTGGTGGATCCTGACCTGGATCGGCGCCCTGCTCTGGTTCGCCATCACGGCCGTGCGCAATGTCCTGCAATCCATGGTGGGCGGCGGGGCCTTCTGCCGCTCCATGCTCCTGCCCTGGAACCGCTATGTGAGCTGGAGCCGCATGGCGGACTCCCTGCTCTATACGGGCATATCCGTCCCCCTGCTGGAGGTGGTCGTCCGCATGTGGCTGCTGGAGGACTGGCTCGGCATCACGGTCCAGAACAACGAGCTGGCGGTCTATACGGTCATCGCCATGATCAACAGCGTCTACATATCAGGGCACAACATCTTCCGCGGCCTGCCCAAGGAAGCTGTCGTGGGCAACCTGTTCCGCAGCGCCATCTCCATCCCCCTGTCCATCGTGCTGGGCAAGGGGCTGCTGGTCTGCTTCGTCTGGCTGGGCATCGCCGACCCGGTGGGCGCCCTGCAGAACTGCGCCGCCATCGTCTCCAAGTGCTCCTCGGACATCGTGGCCGCCGTCATCGAAGGTTTTGCGGACCGCAACATGTATCTGCGCATGCGCACCCTGGAGTACGACAGCAAGTTCAGCCAGATATTCAACAATCTCGTGAAGCTGGCCCTGCTCTTCCCCCAGGCCACCATCCGGCGCCTGATGCAGGAGCAGCCCCGCGAGTTCTGGCAGCAGCTTTTGGAAAAGGACCCCAACGCCGCCCGGCAGGCCATCGTCCATCTGCTCGACCTGATGTACATGTGGTATTATCTGCCGCGTTCGCACGACATCTTCTGGCGTCGTCTGTCCGGCATGCCCACGGAAGAAGTGGAAGGCATCCTGGCCCTGCATTCCCTGCTGCGCCTGCAACGCGAGATCTCCAGCCAGGTCCTCGACGGGCTGCTGGGCGACAACTTCGCCAACGCGCTGGCCTTCTACCTGCGTCAGCACGACAGCTACCGCAAGGAGATCCGGTCCGAAGCCGCCCGCAGGAACCTGTTCACGGAGAAGGCCGCGTAACGCGTGCCGCCCTTGCGGGAAGCATCCCCTGTTCTCTCTTCCGGCGGTGTCCGTAAGTCCCCGGGGACTGGCGGACACCGCCGCGGCCCATCCGTCACGGACGTCGGCAAAGAGACATTGTTTCCTCTGCCGGCACACACAGGGTCACAGGTGCTCCTGTTTCCCCCTTGAAAATCTTTTCCCTTGGACGGCCGGACATCCTTCGAGCCGTCATGCCGTCCCGCGACGGCCCGTTATCAATCTCAAGGTCCGCTCCGGCGGGCCCCGTCCAGGAGCTCCCATGCATATCAGACAAGCCCGCCCCGAAGACCTGCCCGCCATCGCCGCTCTGGAGGCGCGCGGTTTTCCCCCTGCCGAAGCCGCATCGCCGGAAAGCTTTGCCGCCCGTTTTGCCGTCTTTCCCCACTGTTTTTTCGTGGCCGAGGATGACGGCGCCATCGTGGGCCATATCAACGGCTGCATGACCGATTTCGATACCTGCCGGGACGAGCTCTACCACGATGCCGGACTGCACCGTGAGGAGGCCCCGCATCAGGCCGTCTTCGGGCTGGTGGTGGATCCGCAGCGGCAGCATCAGGGCATCGGCGCGGCCCTTGTCCGCCATTTTCTGGAAGTGGCCCGGCAGCGGGGCAAGGAAGATGTGGTCCTCACCTGCAAGGAACGGCTGATCCCCTTCTACAGCTCGCTGGGCTTCCGGCTGCTGGGGCGCTCCGACAGCCAGCACGGCCAGGCCTGCTGGTATGACATGCGCTGCCCGCTGTAACGCCCCAGAGGCCCTCCCCCGCCATATTCCCCGGCAAGGAAAACGTTGCGTGCGGAACGAATCTTGCTTACTGTCGGCGACAGTATCGTGACATTACGCAACACGCAGTGAGGCTCCTATGAGCGCACGCAAGAAAATGGGCCTGCCCCTGCAAATGGGCATCGGCATGGTTTTGGGCATACTGGTGGGCACGCTGGCCCCCAAGCTGGGCATCAGCGCCGCCTTCTTCAAGCCGTTCGGCGACCTGTTCATCAATCTCGTCCGCATGGTCGTCGTACCGCTGGTGCTGGCCACCCTGGTCTCCGGCGCCGCCAGCGTGGGCGATGTGGGCCGTCTGGGCCGCGTGGCCGCCAAGACACTGGTCTTCTATTTCGCCACCACGGCCCTGGCCGTGGCCATCGGCCTTGTCCTGGGCAATATCTTCCAGCCCGGTGTGGGGCTCGACCTTTCCACCGCCAACCTGAGCGCCAAGGAAGTGGCCGCGCCCTCGCTGGTGCAGGTGCTCATGGGCATCGTGCCCCTGAACCCCGTGGATGCCCTGGCCAAGGGCAACATCCTGCAGATCATCTTCTTCGCCGTGCTGGTGGGCATGGCCATCAGCCTGTGCGGTGACAAGGCCAAGCCTGCCGCCGCCTTCTTCGACGCCATGAGCGAAGTCATGATCCGCGTCACCAGCATGGTCATGCACTACGCGCCCATCGGTGTCTTTGCCCTTATGGCCTACACCGTGTCCAACCACGGGCTGGAAGTGCTGCTGCCGCTCATCAAGCTCATCGGCATCATGTACCTGGGCTGTCTGATCCACGTCATCATCACCTACCTGCCCTGTATCCGCTACGCCGGTCTCAAGCCCGGCACCTTCTTCCGCGGCCTGAGCGCCCCGCTGCTCACCAGCTTCACCACCTGTTCCAGCGCCGCCGCCCTGTCCACCAACCTGACCTGTGTGCAGAAGCTGGGCGCCTCCCGCAGCGTCTCCAGCTTTTCCATCCCGCTGGGCAACACCATCAACATGGACGGCACGGCCATCTACATGGGCATCGTGACCATCTTTGCCGCCGAGATCTACGGTATGCCCCTGCCCCTGGACCAGCAGATCTCCGTGCTGCTCATCGCCCTGCTGGCCAGCGTGGGCACCATGGGCGTGCCCGGCGCGGCCCTGATCATGCTCTCCATGATCTTCACCCATGTGGGCATCCCGCTGGAAGCCATCGCCCTGGTGGCCGGTATCGACCGTGTCATGGACATGGCCCGTACCACCATCAACGTGCTGGGCGGCGCCACCGCGGCCATCTTCATCTCCCGCACGGAGAACGACTTCGATCCCCAGCGGGGCGCCGCCCTGCAGGACGAATAAGTCCCGTCACCGCACAAGGACGTTTCGGGAAGAGGCAGGCCCCGTGCCATGCGGGGCCCCTCTCCTGGATATCCCTTTCCCGGCAACGTTCTTTTCCGGCATGGGCACAGACAGCGGCAGGAGGCCTCCGCCTCGTCCCCCGCTCAGTGTCCCTGCCGTTCCCAGCCCCGCCCGGCGGGGATTTTTTGTACCCGCTGCGCAGGCCATGGGGCCAGCCCCGCAGATCTTCTGCCCTCTCTGACCGGCCCTGACGGCCAGTGACACCAGCAGCAGGCATCAACCACCCGGCATCCCGGCAAAGGAGCATCACATGGAATTGAGGACCCTCCGCTATTTTCTGGCGGTCGCGCAGGCAAAGACCATCTCCGCTGCCGCCGAGGCCCTGCACGTGACCCAGCCCACCCTGTCCCGGCAGATGCAGGAACTGGAAGAAGAGCTGGGCAAGACGCTCTTCCTGCGCGGCAAACGGAGCATCACCCTGACGGAGGAAGGTACGTTTTTCCGCAAGCGGGCGCAGGAGGTCGTCAGCCTGCTGGAAAAGACCACGGCGGAGCTCAAGGCACCGGACGAGCTGCTGAGCGGTGACATCCACATCGGCGGCGGCGAGACCGACGCCATACGCCTCATCGCCCGGGCCGCGCGCCGCATGCGGCAGGATCACCCGCATGTGACCTTCCACATCTTCAGCGGCAATGCCGAGGACGTCATGGAAAAAATAGACCGGGATCTGGTGGATTTCGGCCTCTTCATCGAGCCCGTGGATCTTTCGGGCTACGAGTTCTTCCGTCTGCCGGTCAAGGACCGCTGGGGCGTCCTGATGCGCAAGGACGCGCCGCTGGCAGCCCGGCCGTCCGTCGCCCCTGCGGACCTGCGCGGCCTGCCCCTGCTGGTCTCCCGGCAGAACATGGTCAACAACGAAGTCGCAGGCTGGCTGGGGGAAACGCACGATGCCCTGCAGGTGGTGGCCACCTACAACCTACTCTACAGCGCCTCGATCATGGTCGAGGAAGGCATGGGCTATGCCCTTTGCCTGGACAGGATCATCCGCCTGCCGGAAGACGGCCCGCTCTGCTTCCGGCCCCTGCATCCGGCCATGGAAGTGGGCCTGAACGTGGCCTGGAAAAAACAGCAGCTCTTCTCCAAACCGGCCAGGGTCTTTCTGGACTATCTGAAGGCCTCGCTCTGGGGCGAGCCCGCCGCGAAAGGAGCATCAGCGGCAGGGACGCCACAAGACGACCCCGCCACGGTATAGGCCTGCCCGCACAGGCTTGGGCCCACAGACGGCCGTGCCTGTTCACCCCGTCTGCCCGGAAGACGGGTACGGCACCAGGACCGCTGCCATTATGGCGCAGGATGGCAGACCATCCCCATCCCGTACAGGACGGGGATGCCACAGGAGGCCCCAGGGCAGCCAGAGGCGAACTGATATGCGCTGATTTGGAGGGAGATGGGAGGAAGAACGGGCCGCCTGCGGGAACGACAAGCCTCACTGCCGCACAGGGAGGCCTTCGAAAGACAAGCCTCACCGAAAGGACACGCTCCCCCGCCGGCACCGCCGCAAGGACAGCAGGCAGGAAGCGTACGGAAACGCTTTGAAGGACAGGCCCGAATGCGGACTACAGGGAGACCAGGCCCAGGCGGATGGCCATCTTGGTCAGCTCGTTGATGGAGCCGGCGCGCAATTTGGTCAGTACGCTGTACTTGTGGGTCTCCACGGTCTTGGGGCTGATGTTGAGGGCGTCCCCTATCTGGCGGACGCTGTAGCCGTCGGCCAGCAGACGGAAGATCTCCTTCTCGCGCGGCGAGAGCATGCCGATGTCCGGCCCGCCCTCGGCGGGGCTGAGGCGCTGGCGGTTCTGGCGCATGAGGGCCGCCATGCAGCCGCCGGGGTCCGCACAACTGAGGAAGACCTCCCCCTGCCGCACGGCATCGATGGCCTGGAGCAGGACGGACGGCGGATCGCTTTTGCAGACGTGGCCCATGATGCCCAGCTGGATGAGCTCCAGCAGATGCCGCTGGTCCTCGTGACCGGTATAGATGAGGATGCGCGTCTCGGGCCGGATCTGGAGGATGGCGCGGCTGGCTTCCACGCCGTTCATGCCCGGCATGGAGATGTCCATGATGACCAGATCGGGCGACAGGGTGGCGGCCAGGCCCACGGCTTCCTTGCCGTCGGGGGCCATGCCGGCCACGCGCAAATGGCTGTGGGGGGCCAGCAGGCTGCGGATGCCCTCCATGAGCAATTTGTGATCGTCCACCAGCAAAATGCGGCAAACGTCGTGCATGGCTACCTGCCTTTGCGTTATGTCCGGGCAGGCCTAGAAGAGGAACATGGTGGCCAGCCCGAGAAAGATGAAGAAGCCCGCGCCGTCTGTGATGGTGGTCAGGAAGATGCTGGAAGCCTGGGCCGGGTCGCGTCCCAGTGCCCGGAAGATGAGGGGGATGGAACCGCCGGCCACCGCGCCCAGCATCATGTCGCACAGCAGCGCACCAGCCATGACCATACCCACCAGCGGGTTGCCTGTGAAGCCCCAGGCGCCGCACAGCGCCAGCATGGCCATGAAAAGGCCCGTGACCAGGCCGATCTTGGCCTCGCGCAGCACGGCCATCCAGGCCTTTTTGGTCTCGAAGCGGTCCGTGGCCAGCTGCCGGATCATGACGGCCAGAGCCTGCTGGCCGGTGTTCCCGGCCTGGTTGGCCACCATGGGCATGAGCACGGCCAGGGCGGCCATCTGGGCGATGGAGCCCTCGAACATGTAGACCACCGATGCCGAGAGCGCCGAATTGACCATGTTCACCACCAGCCAGGGCAGGCGCTTGCGCACGCTTTCCTTCCAGGGGGTGTCCACGCTTTCTTCGGGGTCGGCGCCCACCATGCCCAGCATGTCGGCGCTGGCCTCTTCGTGCATGATGTCCATGATGTCGTCGTAGGTCACCACGCCCATGATGTGGCCTTCGTAGTCCACGACGGGCATGGCAAGATAATTGTAGTGCGACAGAAGATTGGCCACTTCGCCCTTGTCCATGTCATAAGGCACGGAGACCACGCTCTGGCCCGACACGGCATCGCCCACGATGGTCCCGGGACGCGCCAGCATCAGGTCGCGCAGCGAAAGCACCCCCACCAGTTTGTCGTTCTTGTCCACCACATAGGCGTAGTAGGGGCTTTCCTTGTCCTCCATCTCGCTGCGGATGTGGGTGATGGCCTCGTCGGCCGTCATGTTCTCTTCCAGCAGGATCAGCTCGGTGTTCATGACACCGGCCGCGGAGTCGGGGTCGAAGTTCAGCAGGTTGCGCAGCTCTTCGGAATCTTCGCGCGTCAGCTTGCCCAGCAGGACGTCGCGGTGTTCCTCGTCCAGCTCGTCCAGCACGTCGGCGGCGTCGTCGGGCTCCATCTCGGCGATGATCTGGGCGGCCACGTCGGCATCCAGGTTCTCCAGGACGTCCACGGCCACGCTGCCTTCCAGTTCGGCCAGGGCCTCGGCGGCGTCCTCCGTGGGCATGTGGCGCAGGGCGCAGACCTGCTTTTCCAGACTCAGGTTCTCCAGATGGTCGGCAAGGTCGGCGGGATGGACGAATTCCGCCTCGTCCCCCAGCTCGCGGCAGGCCTCGGGTATGCTTATGCCATGTCCTTCCGCCATCCCGTCGTCTTCGGGGATCGGGTTCGCCATCTGCGGCCGGTCGTCTGCGGTCTGGATCTTCTCTTGTTCACTCATGGCAATCAGCTCCCTCGTCTGTACGCGTGCCGGGCCTCTGCCTGCCCGACGGACTTCTCCCACAACACGGCGGTATCATACAGCATCTTGGTGACAAAAAGAATGCTTTTTTGCTGCGCTGTTGTGAAAAAGCTCTCAAACTTGACGCGCCCCAACGGGCCATTTATCACTATGTAATGCCGTGCTTATGCGCAGGGCTTACCATGCACACCATAGACGGGACAAGAAGAATGTTCACACCCTGGAGCACGTTTTTTTCCGACGAAGGCCGACGCTATCTGCGTCGTTCCATAGAACTGGCCCTGGATGAGGACGGCCCCGACCTGACCGCCCAAGGCCTTTTTGCCGCTGACGCGCCCATGCATGCCGTCATCCGCGCCAAGGAAGACACCCACGTGGTGGGCCTGCCCGTCATCCACGAGGTCTTCGAGGTCATGGGCGCCGACCCGCACGTGGAGATGCTGGTGGAGGAGGCCTCCACCGTCCCGGCCATGACCGAGGTCGTCCGCATGGAGGGCCCGGCCATCGTCCTGCTCAAGGCCGAGCGGGTCATCCTCAATTTCATCACCCACCTTTCGGGCATCGCCAACCTCACGGCCCGCTATGTGCGCGAGCTGGAAGGCACCGGGGTCCGCCTGCTGGATACCCGCAAGACCACGCCCTGCCTGCGCTGGCCCGAAAAATACGCCGTCCAGGCCGGTGGCGGCTGCAACCACCGCAAGAACCTGGTGGAGATGCTCATGCTCAAGGACAACCACATCGATGCCGCCGGTTCCATCACCCGCGCCGTGGCCCGCCTGCGTGAGACCTACTCCCCCTGCCCGCCCATCGAGGTGGAATGCCGCACCCTCGACCATGTGCGCGAAGCCGTGGCCGCCGGGGCCGACCGCATCATGATGGACAACATGGGCGCGCCCCTGCTGGGCCAGGCCCTGGAGCTGGTGCCCGCCCACATCGAGGCCGAAGTGAGCGGCGGCGTGACCCTGGAGACCATCCGCGGCATCGCCCTCACCGGTCCCCGCCATCCCGATTTCATTTCCGTGGGCCGCCTGACGCATTCCGCCGTGGCTGCCGACTTCAGCATGACCCTGGCCAACGCCTGATCATCCCCAACCCAAAGGAAACCATGTCTCGATTCTCCGACGCCATTACGGCCATCAAGCAAGGACTGGGCGACCGCCTGTGCATCATGGGGCACCATTACCAGCATGATGATGTGGTGCGGCATTGTGATGTGACCGGGGACTCCCTGGAACTGGCCCGCCGCATCGAAGGTATCGATGCCGAGCACATCGTGTTCTGCGGCGTGTACTTCATGGGCGAATCCGCGGCCCTGCTGGCCAAACCGGGCCAGAGCGTGCATATGCCCGCCTGGGACGCCAACTGCATGATGTCGCTCATGACGCCGGCCGGGCTCGCCCGTACCGTGCTGCTGCAGTTGCAGGCCACAGGCCGCAAGATCGTGCCCCTGGCCTATGTGAACACCACCCTGGCCCTCAAGGCCGTGGTGGGCGAATTCGGCGGGGCCGTCTGCACCTCGGCCAATGCCCGCACCATGCTGGCCTGGGCCCTGGAAGAAGCCGGGCCCGACGGCGCCGTGCTCTTCATGCCCGACAAGCACCTGGGCCGCAACACGGGCCTGCAGCTTGGCCTGGGCCCCGATGACTGGCACGTGCTGCGCCTGAGCGGCAAAAACGGCCTGGCCGAGAGCGAACGCCTGCCCGGCAGTGCCGCCGCCTGCCGCCGCCTGCTGCTCTGGCCGGGCTGCTGCGCCATCCACGGGCACCTGCGTCCCGAAAGCGTGCAGGCCGCCCGGGCCGCCTATCCCGGCTGCCGCGTGCTGGCCCATCCCGAATGTCGTCCCGAGCTCATCGGCCTGTGCGACGGCTCCGGCTCCACCTCCTACCTCATCAAGGAAGCGGAAAAGGCCGCCGGCGAAGGCGGCACCCTGATCATCGGCACGGAGACCAACCTCGTCCACCGCCTGCGTGACCGCTTTGCCGGACGCTGCCGGATCGAGCCTCTGGCGCCCGCCATCTGCCCCGACATGGCCAAGGTCACCGAAGAAAACCTGCTGGCCTGCCTGCAAGGCGTCGCTGCCGGCACAGCCCCCATCATGACATTGCAGGACGAGCAGCTGGCGCCCGCCCGGGCATCCCTGACCCGCATGCTCCAGGTATGCGCGGCCCAACGCTAGCGCAAGAAACAAGGAGTCAAGATGAGCTCGACACGTCGTCACGTCACCATCCTGATCATCGGTTCCGGCATCGCCGGTTGTACTGCCGCCCTTACCCTGGCCGATGCCGGGCGTGACGTGCTGCTCATCAACGCCGGTCCCGACCTGGACGACGGCAACACCCCTCTGGCCCAGGGCGGCATCATCTACAAGGCCGCAGATACCCCCCGTGACGCCGAAGCCCGCGCCCTGGAGCACGACATCCTCGTGGCGGGCCACCGCTACAACAATAACCGCGCCGTGCGCTTCCTCTGCCGTCAGGGCCCCGACTGCGTGGACAATATGCTCATCGAGCGCGCCGGGGTCGATTTTGACCGCAACGAGGACGGCACCTACAACCTCACCCGCGAAGGCGGTCACGGTGCCCACCGCATCCTCCACAAGGCCGACTATTCCGGCCGCGCCCTCATGGACGGCCTGGCCGCCCAGGTGAAGATCCATCCGCGCATCACCTGCCTGCACAACCATTCGGCCATCGACCTGCTGACCACCCACCACCACGCCAAGAACTCCCAGTATCGCTACAGCGTCACCAACCGCTGCCTGGGCGCCTACGTGCTCAATGCCGAGACCGGCGAGCCCGAGACCATCCTGGCCGACTGGACCGTCCTGGCCACCGGCGGCGTGGGGCAGGTCTTCCTGCACTCCACCAACGCTCCCGGCTGTGTGGGGGCGGGCATCTCCATGGCCTTCCGCGCTGGTGTGGAACTGGCCAACCTGGAATTCATGCAGTTCCATCCCACGGCCCTGTATGAGGAACGCAGCTACCGCCGTCCACTCATCACCGAGGCCATGCGCGGTGAGGGCGCCCGTCTGCTGGACGACCGCGGCGAGGCCTTCATGCTCCGCCACGACAAGCGCGGCGACCTGGCCCCCCGTGACGTGGTGGCCCAGGCCATGGTGGAAGAGATGCTGCGCCGGGGCGTGCCCTGCCTGTACCTTGATGTGAGCGGCGTCAAGCAGGATCTGCCCACGCGCTTCCCCACGGTCTTCAACCAGTGCCTTGAGATCGGCATCGACATCCGCAAGGAGCCCATCCCCGTGGTGCCCGCGGCCCACTACTTCTGCGGCGGCATCCTCACCGACACCTTCGGCCGTACGTCCATGCCCGGCCTGTACGCCATCGGTGAATGCGCCTGCACCGGCCTGCACGGCGCCAACCGTCTGGCCAGCACTTCCCTGCTGGAAGCCGCCGTCTGGGGCCAGAGCTGCGGCCAGCACCTGGCGCGCATCACGGCCTCCGGCCGCGAAGCCATCCCCCGCGCCCTGGCGGCCGCCATCCCCGACTGGCGCCACGAAGGCAACGAACACCACGACGACCCGGCCCTGGTGGCCCAGGACTGGGCCAACATCCGCAACACCATGTGGAACTACGTGGGCATCTCGCGCTCCAAGGCCCGCCTGCGCCGGGCTTTCGAAGACATGCGCGACCTGGTGCGCCATATCCACGACTTCTACAAGGGCACGCGCATCTCCAAGCCGCTGGTGGACCTTTTCCACGGCTCCCAGACGGCCTACGTCATCACCCAGGCCGCCATGCGCAACAAGAACAGCATCGGCTGCCACCATCGCGTGGACTAGCCTTTCCCCCTCCCAGCGACAACGCGCCGTGGTCTTCGGGCCACGGCGTTTTCCGTTTCCGCGTCCTCCAGGCTTTTCTTCTGTACAAGCAGCCGAAGCCCGGCTATTTTGAAAAAAGCCCCACCCTCAACAGGGGCCATCCATCCTTTTTTCCAAGGAACTACTGCCATGTCGAAAACAGCGAAAGGCCTGTCGGCCGCACTCATCATTTGTGTCCTCGCCGTCGTGGGGGGATTGTTCGCCTGCAAGCCTCTGGTGGAACAGGCCGTCCGGGATGCCCTGCGCAATGTCAATCCCGACGCCACCATCTGCAGTATCGATACGGTGGACATCAATCCCCTGAGCTTCACCCTGAAACTCGGCAACATCCGTATCTCCGACCAGCGCACGTACGACACGGTCCTGAAAGAAGCCACCATGACGCTCAGCCCCCGCTTCGTCCTGGCCTGCGTGCCCTTCCTGCGGGACAGCATCCTGCCCGCCGCAGGGGACGCGCCCCTGTTCTCCAGCGCCACAGGACGTGATCTTACCGAGAAATCTTTGATACCGGGAGAGCCCATGACCTGCACGGTGGAGGCCCTCACCTCCGGCCCTGTGGCCATGGACGCCGCTGTGCTCAAGCGTCTGCTGAACGGGCAGCAGGTGCCCGAGGGTGAATTCATGATCTCCATCATCGCGGAGAAGGTCACCTACGGGCCCGTCCGCATCAGCAGCACGGCCCCCGAAACGCCGATGCAGAGCTCCGTCGCCGCCGTCAGCATCGAAGGCGTGGACCGCCGTACCTGGAAGCGGATGACTATGGATGCCACCGAGGTCATCATCCGGTCCGAAGGCGCGTTCAAGATGGGCAAGCTGGAGATCCGCGACATCTTCCTGCCCGACGCTGACTGGTTCGGGCGTTTCCTCAGCCTGGTCCGCCGTGCCGACGATCTCTCCGTCGAGGCATTCGAACCCCAGCTCGAAGCCCTGATCCTGGAAGCCGCGCGGCCCCGGAAGGATGCCGCCGGCAAGCAGATGATGATCCGGCCCCTCTTCGGTCAGCTGACCATCAGGGATGTCGACATTATCGAATCGCCCGGCAGGACGAACGAGAACCTGTTCCATGCCAGCGATATGCAGTTCGACTGGCTGGGGCTCGCCCCCCATCATTTCAAGAGCAGCCTGACCTGCGACTTTTCCACCAAGCCCTTCCGCGAGATGTTCGCCATCCCGGGCAAGGAGCGCATCACCCTCAAGTGGCAGGACGATACCCTGGGAAAGACGGGCGCTGCCGGTAAGGACCTCCTGCGCCAGACGGGCCGCCTGAGCCTGGAAGGCCTGGCCGATCTGGACTATGCCTACGACTTCTTCAGTGAAGACCCGAGCATGATGGATGCCGCCGTCTCCGACCTGTCGCTGGATCTGCACGATCATGGTCTGACGGCTGTCCTGGCCTACAATATCGATCCCCGTCCCGAGGCCATGGAAGCCATGATGCCCCTGCTGGGCGCCTCTTTGAGCAGAGACCTCGGTGATCCCGCTGATGCGGAAGCCATCCAGACCTTCCTGGCCCGCCCCGGCAGCCTGTCCATCCGCAGCGAGGACCCGGCCCAGCTCATGCCCTGGATCCAGTTCCTCGATCCCGCCGCCCTGGGCCGCATGCTGGCGATCACGGCAACGCCCGGTGAAAAGTCCCTGCCGGAGCAGATGAAGGCCCTTATGGCCCGCTAGGCCCTCACCGGCCGCAGGGGCCCGCCGCTCCCTGGGCCCTGCCCTGACTGACAGGAACGCTCCCTTCGGGGAGCGTTCTTTTTTTCGTCCCTGCAGCAGAGTCCGGTGCCGGCAAGGCGCTCCCTCCCGCAGGGCTCGGGGGCATCATGGTGCTGGCGAAAAATCCATTTTTCAGCCATAGTCATCTGTGCGGCATCGGACAGGATGCCTCCTGCCCGCGCTGCCAAACTTTTTTGCCCATCGGGAGTTACCATGAAGACACTTTGGCTGAAAAAAGGGGAAGACCGCCGCATCCGTGCCGGCCACCTGTGGATTTTCAGCAACGAGATAGACAGCGCCAAAAGTCCCCTGCCCGACTTTGAGCCCGGCGAGAACGCCACCCTGCGCGACGCGCGCGGGGCCGTGCTGGGCAGCGTCTTCGTCAACCCGCATTCGCTCATCTGTGCCCGTCTCTACAGCCGCAAGGCCGACCTGCCCCTGGACGCGGACCTGCTGCGCCAGCGTCTGCAAAGCGCCCTGGGCCTGCGCCAGCGCCTCTACAACCAGCCCTGGTACCGCCTGTGCCACGGCGAGGGCGATCTGCTGCCCGGCCTGGTCATGGACCGTTTCGGCGACCACCTCACCGTGCAGGTCGGCACCTGGGGCATGGAAGCCCGCAAGGAAGAACTGCGCGAAGTGCTGGGCGAACTTTTGCAGCCCCGCTCCATCCTTTGGGACAATGATATCGCCGCCCGTTCGCTGGAAGGCCTGCCCCGCGAGAACGAGAGCGAGGGCCCGGTGCCCGACGTGCTGGAAGTGCCGGAAAACGGCTGCATCTTCCGGGCCCCCCTGCAGGGCGGCCAGAAGACCGGCTGGTTCTATGACCAGCGCCGCAACCGCCGCGAGGCCGCCCGCTACGCCGCAGGCGCCGACGTGCTGGACATCTTCTGCTACGCCGGCGGCTTCGGCGGGAC
>OODL01000733.1_pt1 | contig 35541 bp, 32 predicted proteins | sample 1671181 | NCBI WGS metagenome assembly OODL01 (sample SAMN06348130, study PRJEB24527) | human gut metagenome | biome: human gut; feature: ankylosing spondylitis patient; material: feces | host: Homo sapiens | place: China | collected 2015-10 | reverse complement strand
GGCGGGCCGCGACGTCTGCGAGGAGGCCGCGGGCCGCCGAAGCACCACAGCCAGCCGCAGGGGCTGGCAAAAACATAGGCCATCGACCGGATGATGACGATAAGCAGCACAACACTGACCACAAGAGTCAGGATGTCGGTCAGAGTGCTGCCGCCGCTGCTCTGCCCGCCCTGATAGCTAGGCTGCACGGTGCTGCCGTTACCGGTGCCGCCGGAAAGGCTGACCCCGTAAATATCCGCGATGGTGTTTGCCACGTTGCGGGCACAGGTGGTCACTGCGCCGTCATAATCCTTTGCGGCGAACTGATCCTCCATCGTCTGGGCGATGGCGCTGGACTGCTTTGCCAGCGTGGTGTTGCGGAAGCCATCGCCATAGGTCAGGTAGTAGTCGCCGTCCGCGTACTGCGCCGACTCCATCACCAGCAAAATCAGCACGCCATTATTGTTGGAGGACGAACCGATGCCCCACGCATTGAAAGCCTGTGTGGCGTAATCCTCTGTGGAATCATTGCCTGTGTATTCTACTGTCAGTACACCGATCTGCGCGCCGCTGCAGCTGGATTCCAGCTGGGCGTTCAGTTCGGTGATGGTCTGCACGGTGCTGCTGCTCAGCACACCGGCATCGTCCACCACGCACTGATCCTTGGGCAGGCTGGGCAGCTGGGCGGCAAAGGCCGCCGGGCACAGCACTGCCGCGCTGACCACCACGGCCAGCACCAGTGCGCTGATGCGTTTTGCAAAATTTTTCATGCGAAGGGCTCAACCTCCTTCACGCCGGCAACTGCGCCCAGCACACCGGCCGGGAAGCCGCCGACTTCTTTCTGATACTCATACACCGCCGTATTGTACTGCAAGGTACCAATGATGGTGGCTGCACTGTTGAATTGGCCGTACTGCCCCTGCACCGCACCCATCTTCATGGGGTCTGCGGCCTGCTCCTGCAATTTTGCATACAGCTGGTCGATGGCAGCGCCCAGCGCCTGATCGGCCTGATACAGCGCGTGCATCGCGCTGCCCTGATAATAGGGCAGCGAGGTCAGCGACTGGCTTTTGCCGCCGTTCTGCACCGCCTGCAGACAAGCGGAGAAATCGTTCAGAGCCGTCTGTGCAGTCAGCACCTCGGCGCTGTCTGCACCAAGAGTATTGGAGGCGGTGGTCAGGATGTTCGCCGCCGTATTCTCCCGGGTGGTCAGCTCCTCGCTCAGGTTATAACCGTTGTCGGCGGCGACCCCTGCGGTGAACCACTGACGGGCAGTGTTGTACTTGCCGCGCAGCTTGGCGCTGCCAAAGCCGAAAAAGGCTGCCAGCATCACCACTACGCTCAAGGCCAGCGCCGCCGCCCGGGTGGAAAGCGCAGCGGGCAGCTTTGCTTCCAGTGCGGCCAGCTTCTGCTGGCGGGGCGTCAGCCTTACAGTCTGCTCCGGCTTTGCTTTTTCGCGGTAGCTGCCCGCGTCAAAGCCGCCGGGAGCGGTTTGTTTGTTCTGAGAAAAATCAGCGTTTGCCATTTCAGCTCCGGATCTCCATCATTTTGGTTTTCAGCTCGTCCTCGATGCGGGTCAGCTCCTGCTCGGCGGCAACGCGCTTTGCACGACCCTCGCTCTGGATCTTGTTCAGCTCGTCCAGCGTCTCGATCAGGCTCTTGTTGGTCTGCTGCAGCGTCTCGATATCCACGATGCCGCGCTGGCTCTCCTTGGCGGTCTCGATGGTGCCCAGCTTCAGCGCCTCGGCGTTCTTCTTCAGCAGGTCGTTGGTCATGTTGGTCACGGCGCGCTCTGCCTGCATGGCCTGCTGGCTGTGTGCCAGACCCAGTGCCAGCACCATCTGGTTCTTCCACAGCGGGATGGTGTTCACGATGGTGGACTGGATCTTTTCCGCCATCATGGTGTTGTTGTTCTGCAGCAGACGGATCTGGGGGCCCATCTGCAAACTGATGTTGCGGGTCAGTTCCAGATCGTACAGCTTTTTCTCAAAGCGCTCACACTGGTCGGCAAGGTCGCGGGCGGCCTGTGCATCCTCCGGCAGACCGGAGACCTTGGCCTTATCCATAGCCTGCTGCAGTTCGTTGGCACGCACATCGGCCAGCTTTTTCTTGCCGGCAAGGATATACATGCTCAGCTCCTTGAAGTAGGCCATGTTCAGCTCATACATCTTGTCCAGCATGGCGATATCCTTGAGCAGCTGCACCTGATGGGCTTCCAGCATGGACTGGATCTTTTCCACGTTGGTCTCGGTCTTGTCGTACTTGGTCTTGAGGGCATCCAGCTGGCTGGTCTTTTTCTTGAAGAAGCCCATGATGCCCTTCTGCTGCTCCTCGTTGGCATCAAAGCTCTTCAGCTCGCCAATGAGGTCAGTGATCATATCGCCCACCTCGCCCAGATCCTTGGTGGACACCTTGGAGAGGGCTGCTTCGGAAAAATCGCCGATCTTCTTCTGGCAGGCAGAGCCGTACTGCAGCACCTGCTGGCTGTTGGTGATATCGATCTTCTGGGCAAACTGATCCACCATGGCCTGCTCCTCGGGGGTCAGGTTTACCTGTGCCTCCGGGGCGGGAGCTGCGGCGGGCTTTTCCTCCTGCGGCACAGCAGCGGGGGTGGGGTCCAGCGTCAGGGTGGGCACTGCGGGGGCATCCAGATCAAAGTTCAGAGTATTGTCAGCCATAAGTGATTCCTTCCTTTCAAAATCCCGAAGGGATATTCTGGTTTTACTTGCTCAGCCCCTGTCCTTTCAGCATATTCTGCAAAACGGTCAGGTCTGCGGACAGGTCCATGCTCTCTGCCGCGTACAGGGCATCCAGCTGGTTTTCAAAAGCCGTGGCAATGGAGGCGGCGTTGTGCTCCACCTCGGCGCGGATGGCGGCGGCGTTCTCGCCCCGCACACCCTGCTTTGCCAATTTGGCATACTGCTGCAGAACGTTTACGGCGTCCGGCAGATAGTAGTTGGCAAACCGGCGCACCTGCTTTGCCTTGGCGGGGTTTGCTTCCACGGCTTCCACGATGGAGCGTCCCGCCTTTTCCATGCGGGTCATGGCGGCAGACAGCTGCGGGTCGGGCAAAGCCTCGTTCAGCGCGTGCAGGGTGTCCAGCTTCTGCTGGATATCGGTCAGCATCTGGTCCACATCCTCCACACCGGTGTGGAAGGGTACCTCGTGCTCCACCACCCGGGGCGGGCAGGTTTTTTGTGCCACGCCAAAGGCCACGGCGGCACCGCCCAGCGCCACCAGCAGTGCCCATAATTTGTATACCGGCAGCACCGCGCACAGTACCACGAACACCAGCGCCGCCGCATAAAAGGGCAGCACGCTGGGCTTTTGGGTGCGGATGATCTTGCTCATGGTCATTTCTCCTTGTCCGGGGCAGTGCGCCCCTTATGATATCCATAATACAACGTCCGCAAAAAAACGCAAGTATCCCGCAAAAGAATTTACAGCCTTGTCATCATTTTACGATCCAGTCCGCCAGCGCAGCGCCCCAAATCTCCTCCAGCCGGGCGGGGCTGCAGGCGGCGTTGGCGGGGCTTGTACTGGGCAGACGGACAGCCGGGATGCCGGTAAGCGGCTGCTGATATTTTGTGTAGATACGGTAAGCTGTGGCACCGTTGCAGAACACCGCCCGGATGGGTGCTTTGCGCAGCAGCCCGGCGATATCGTTGGGCACCACATCCCGGATGGAGGCATCCGATGCGCCGGTGATGGTGCAGCTTTCCAGCGTATCCCACAGTGCCAGCCCGTGGCGCAAAAGCAGCTGCTTTTTGGCGGCGATATCCTCCCGCGCAGGCAGCGGCTCTCCGGTCAGCGCCGCCAGCAGCGGCCAGAACCGGTTTTGCGGGTGGCCGTAATAAAAGGCCATCTCCCGGCTTTTGGGGCTGGGCCATGTGCCCAAGATCAGCGCCCGGCTGCGGTCATCGTACACCGGTGCAAAGCTCATAAGCTGCCGCCTGCGCTTTCAATATTGCCCCATGCGGAGCCAAAATCTTTGCCGGAGGGCTCCGCGCGGGGGCCATCAAACCACAGTTCCTCGATCAGCGCCGCCACGCCATCCTCCCGCACGTCCCCGATGATCCGGTCGGCAGCGGCCTTGGCGTCCGGGGTGCCGTTTGCCATGCAGGCACTCAAGCCCGCGACTTTCAGCATCCCCACATCGTTGGCAGAATCGCCCACAGCCACGGCATCCGCCAGCGTAAGCCCCATCTGTGCACACAGGTCGGCAAGCCCTACGCCCTTATCCATGCCGCCGCGCACGATATCGTAGTAGCAGTAGCCGTCCGCGTTCTGCGCGCCTGTCTGCATCCAGTGCAGGCCAAGGTAGCCGTATTTTTCGTGGAAGCGCTCCACTTCCTGCGGCGGCATGGCGGCAAAGGCGGCGTGGGGCATATCCACCAGATGCCTGTCCTGATCCTCGCCGTCCACGCAGTCCAGCCCGGGGCTGTTCATCATCTGATAGCCGGTGTGCAGATACTCGTACTCGCAGTAGGCGTAATAGGCATCCCGGAAGTTGAATTGCAGCGGGTAGTTATAATCCTCACAAAAATCCACCAGCACATACATTTCCTCGCTGGTAAGCGGATGCTCGGCTATTACGTTGCCCTGCCTGTCCACCACGCAGGCACCGTTGCAGGTAATGGCGTAGTCGTACCGGATGCCGCCCAACTGGTTTTTGTCCCGGATGCCGGGGTAGGAGCGGCCGGTGCTGAGCACGAACTTGCCCCCGGCGGCTTGCAGCTTTTTTACCGCCTTTACCACCGCCGGGCGGGGCTTTGCTTCGCCAAAGGGCATCAGCGTGTTGTCGTAATCACTTGCCAGAATCTTATATTGCATGGTCATCTCTCCTGTGTGCATCGTTTTCTCCCAGTATAACACATTTCAAAGTCCAGCGGGAGAGGGGGAATATCAAAAATGCCCTCCGCTTGCGCTCTGGGCAAATATAGCGGAAACTTCTTTTGATATAGGGCGTTTGTCGCGCTCTGCGGAGCGCTCCAAACGCATTTTTCACAGAAAGGGTCGTAAAGACAAGATGCAGCCTTTCCCGCAGCGCCGCGCTTTCGCAGAAAGCGGCGCTGCAACTGCTGTTTGCCGTTACGACCCTACCCGTGAAAATGGGGTTCAGAAACGCCCGCAGGCGTTTCTGAACCCCAAAATTAAAAATAATATTTCCTTAGCTTATGCGCAAAGCAAACGCGGCGCGCATTTCAAATCGTTTTCCTCACGGGAAATCAGGCAAACACCGCCACGACCACCTGCATGGCCACGCCCACAAAGGCACCGGCAGCCCATGTCAGGCCGGTGATGAAGAGGTTCTGCTTCCACGAGGGGTTGGCGCGCCACAGCACAGCCAAGCCCACACCCGCACCGGTGCACAGGCCCGCCACAAGGCTGGAAAAGCGCAGTGCACCTTCCACATACAGCTGGGTCAGCAGCACGCTGGCGGCGCAGTTGGGGATCAAGCCCACCAAAGCCGCCACCACCGGCTGGAAAAAGCCCATGTCGCCCAGCATCTCGGCGAACACGTCCTCGCCCACGCCTTCCACGATCATGCCGAACACCAGACTGAAAGCGAAGATGAACACAAAGATCTCCAGCGTGTGGCGCAGCGCCGCCTGCCAGATGGGCTTTTCGTTGCCCTCGGCATCGCTGTGCTCCTCGTGGCAGTCCACCTCGTCCGCATGGCCGGTGTAGCCGCCACGCAGCCCTTTGGGCAGCACGCCCCGCAGCACAAAATCCAGCACAAAGCCCACCGCGATGGCGTACAGCACCTTGATGACCATCAGGACGGCCAGCTTATCCCAGTAGGCGGGCATGGAGACCAGCAGTGGGATAGCTTCGTCGCTGGTAGCAAGGTACACCGCCATCAGCGTGCCCAGCGTGATGACCCGGGAGGCGTAGAAGTTGGACGCAATGGCGGAGAAGCCGCACTGCGGCACACAGCCCAGCACCGCACCCGGCACAGCGCCCCAGCGCCCGCCGCCCGCCAGCAGCGCCTCAATGCGCTCGCCGTGGCGGTGCTCGATATACTCGATCAGCAGGTAGGCCAGAAACAGAAAGGGCAGCATCTTGGCGGTATCCACCAAGGTTTCGCCCAAAACATCCAGAAACAGTTCCATAAATAATCGCTCCAAAGACCCGCATGGGGTCGTCTCTTAACAATTTGCAATCAGTTTGCATTTTCGTGCAGGGAAGATTATACACGATATTCTTCCCAATTGCAATACCAAATTGCAAATTGGTTGCAATTTTATGTTATGGAACGCTGCTGCGTGCAAAAATCGCGAAAAAGGGGTTCTGAAAAGCCCGCAGGCTTTTCAGAACCCCAAATTGAAAAATCTTTTTTCCGCTGATGATGCGCAGAGCAACGCGGAGCGCATTCCAAATCGTCCCACGCAGCAAGGAAGCTGTGGTCTGTTTTACCCCTTCAGCGGTACAAAGCCCACAAGGTCCTTGACGACCTCGCCGCCGATGATCAGACCGGCCACCGAGGGTACAAAGGCGTTGGATCCCGGCACAGTGCGCCGTGCGGTGCACTTGCGCTGGGTGCCCGGGGGACAGATGCAGTGGTCCTTGCAGCTGATGGAGTCGTCCTCGATGGGGGTCATGGCAGGCTCCTTGGAGTAGACCACCTTCAGGTGCTTGATCTTGCGCTTGCGGCACTCGGTACGCATCACCTTGGCCAGCGGGCAGACCGAGGTCTTGTAGATATCAGTCACCTCAAAGCGGGTGGGATCCATCTTGTTGCCTGCGCCCATGGAGCAAATGATGGGGGTGCCCGCCTCCTTGCATTTCATCACCAGCGCCAGCTTGCCGGTAACGGTGTCGATGGCGTCCACCACATAGTCGTACTGGGTAAAGTCGAAGTCGTCCTGCGTCTCCGGGCCAAAGAAGCACCGGTGGGTGGTCACCTTGATGTTGGGGTCGATATCGTGGATGCGCTGTTCTGCTACATCCACCTTATACTGCCCTACCGTGCTGCGGGTGGCGATGATCTGACGGTTGAGGTTGGTCAGGCAGACCTTATCGTCATCGATCAGATCCAGTGCGCCCACGCCGCTGCGTGCCAGCGCCTCCACCGTATAGCCGCCCACGCCGCCGATGCCAAACACTGCCACCCGGGCGTGGTGCAGCTTTTCCATAGCCTCTGCACCCAGCAGCAGCTGGGTACGGGAATATTGATCCTGCATTTCGTTCTCCTTACTTTTCTACGCGGGTGATGGTGCCGCCGCCCAGCACCACATCGCCCTGATACAGCACGGCAGCCTGCCCCGGGGTGGGGGCACGCTGAGGCTGGTCGAATTCCAACCGGAAGCCGTTTTCTGCGGGGTAGACGGTGGCCTGCTGCTCGGCCTGATGATACCGGGTGCGGGCGGTGACCCGCAGCGGCCCGGTCAGCGCCGGAATGGCGATCCAGTTCACATCCTCTGCGTAGACGATGCGGTCGAACAGCTCGCTCTCCGGCCCGACGGTGACGGTATTGGCCTGCATATCCTTGCCGCAGACGTACACCGGCGCACCCAGTGCGAGGCCAAGCCCCTTGCGCTGCCCCAGCGTGTAGCGCACTGCGCCGCTGTGGGTGCCCACTACCTTGCCGCTCCGATCCAGAAAATCCCCGGCAGGGTAGTGCTTGCCGGTAAACTGCTCCATAAAGCGGGCATAGTCGCCGTCCGGCACAAAGCAGATATCCTGACTGTCGTGCTTTTGGGCGTTGATAAAGCTGTGCTCCTGCGCGATCTTTCGCACCTCGGTCTTGTGCAGCGCACCCAGCGGCAAGCGGATATGTGCCAGCTGCTCCTGCGTGAGGTTATATAGCACATAGCTCTGATCCTTACCCTCGTCCAAGCCTTTTTTCAGCAGCCAGCGGCCGGTGGCTGCATCCTGCTCCACCCGGGCGTAGTGGCCGGTGACCACATACTCCATGCCGTGCTCTGCGGCCCAGTCCAGCAGGTGGCGGAACTTCATATATTTATTGCAGTCGATGCAGGGGTTGGGGGTGCCGCCCGCCTCGTAGACGCGGATAAACTTTTCAATGATCTGCGCCCGGAAATCGGCGGTAAAATCCAGCACCTGATACGGCATATCCAGTGCAAAGGCCACCTCGGCGGCGTCCTCGATATCCTTTTCCGAGCAGCAGGTCTGGTAGCCGGGCTGTCCCAGCGTTTCGTTGTGGGTGAGCCGCATGGTGATGCCGGTGCAGTCGTAGCCTGCCTGCTGCATCAGGCAGGCCGCCACCGAGCTGTCCACGCCGCCGCTCATGGCAATGAGGGCGCGGGGACGGTTTGCAGGGTTCTGAGTGGTCATAGGTTCTCCTTTTATGGGTTCAACATACTAAAGCAGTAGTATAATACTACCGCAGCATAAACCGCTTGTCAAGACGCAGAAATTTTCTGCGCCGCAGCCAGTAGCACCGGTTTTTCGTTGGGATATTCTGCGCGGATGACGCCGTCCAGCAATGCTTCCAGCACCCGGCGCAGCGCAGGCCCTGCCGGGATGCCCGCTGCCATCAGGTCGCGTCCGTTCACCGCCAGCTGGCTCACCCGGCAGCATACGCCGTCCGCTTCCAGTTGCCGTGCCCGCTGCGCCGCAAGGGCGCAAGCCGGGGCAGCTTGCGGGTGCAGCGCCGCGCACAGTGCACACAGCCGCTCCACGGTGCACAGCCCGTACCGCCCTAAAAGCTGCCGGATTGCAACCTCTCCCGCGTGTGCGGGAGTTTCTCCGAGGACCGTCCGCTGGGGTGGGACCCTGCTGCCGCAGGCAGTAGGGCGGGCGATGGAATGGCCCGATTCGTGTCCGAGGAGAAAGCTTCTGCACACGCCCTGCTCTGCCGTTTCCCGCACCAATACCGCGGTCTCCTCGATGCAGGCGTTGGAGCAGCGCAGCCGTTTGAGCACCCGGCGGGTGTCGGTCTCGCCCAGAGCGCCCAGCAGCGCCGCCCAGCGCACCGGCAGGTTTTCCTCTCCCGCCGGGCAGGCATCCACCACCGGCTTTGCGGCGGTCAGTTTTTCCGGGGTCAGCTCCGGCAGCACCACAGCCAGCACGGCGGGTTCCAGATATGCCCCCGGCTGCGGGGCAGCCAGCAGCTTTGCCAGTTCCTCCTGAATGCGCTCGGCAGAGATGCAGTCCAAGTGCGGTGCCAGCTGCCGCGCCGCCCGGGCGGTGGCTGCGTCCAGTGCAAAGCCGAACCTTGCGGCAAAGCGGTACAGCCGCAGAATGCGCAGCGCATCCTCGGTAAACCGCTGCTGCGGCTCACCCACCGCCCGCAGCAGACCGTTTTGCAAATCTGCCTGCCCGCCAAAGGGGTCTACCAGCCCCTCGGCTTCATTATACGCCATGGCGTTGATGGTAAAATCCCGCCGGGCAAGATCCTCCCGCACGTCCGGAACGAACTGCACTTCGTCCGGGTGACGTCCATCGGTATAGCTGCCCTCGGTGCGGAAGGTGGTAGTTTCGTACAGCTGCCCGCCGTATTTGATGGTGACCGTGCCGTGCTGCAAACCGGTGGGGATGCACTGCTCTGTCCTGAACAGTTCCATTACCTGCTGCGGCAGGGCACTGGTGCACAGGTCCCAGTCGTGGGCGGTGCGTCCCAAAAGACTGTCCCGCACGCAGCCGCCTACGGCATAGGCTGCGTAGCCCGCTGTGTGCAGGGCGTCCAGCAGGGCAGCTGCCCCGGGGTCAAGTGTCAGCTTCATTCCTCGTTCTCCTCGTAATGCAGGGTGATGCGTTTGCCGTCAAAGCCGCATTCTGCCGCCGGGAAGATGCTTTGCGCCTGTGCAAGATGCTCCTCCGGATCGGTGATCATGGGGGAATAGTGCACCAGCCACAGCCGCTTTACACCAGCCTTTGCTGCCAGCGCCGCGCTTTGACCAAAGGTGCTGTGCCCCCACTGCGCGGCCTGCTCCTGCTGCTCCGGCAGGGCATAGGTGGCATCGCAGAGCAGAAGGTCTGCCCCCTGCGCTGCCTGTTCCAGCGCCGGGCAGGGCGCACTGTCGCCGGAAAAGACGAACCGCAGCCCCTTGCGGGGTGCGCCCAGCACCTCGGCGGGCTGCACCATACGCTCTGCCAGCGGGACAGCCTGTCCCCGCTGCAAAAGCCGCCACTGGGTCACCGGTACGCCCAGCGCCCGCGCCTTTTCCGGGTCGAACCTACCCGCCCGGGGCAACTCCAGCCGGTAGCCCAGACTGCGCACTCGGTGCTTTGTTGCCACCGGCAGCAGCGTTGCCCCGGCGGGCCATCCATCCGAAAGAGCATCCAGCGCCACAGGCTGCCCGGCGCGGCAGACCAGCGGCTTTACTGCGTAGGGCAGCGGCCCGGTCAGGGCATACACTGCCCGCCAGACCTCCAAAAGCCCCTCCGGCCCCAGCAGCACCAGCGGACGAGTGCGCCCCTGCGCCCCAAGGGTCTGCAAAAGCCCGGGCAGACCAAAGATATGATCCCCGTGATAGTGGGTCAGACAGATGGCATCCGCACGCATCAGGTTCACCCCGGCGCGGCGGGCAGCGGTTTGGGTGCCCTCGCCGCAGTCCAGCAGCAGGCTGTGCCCGCCGCACTCCGCCACAGCGGCGGTCAGGGCGCGCTCCGGCAGCGGCATGGTGGCAGCCGTGCCCAGCAGTGTAATGGTCAGCATAAGCAGTTCCTCCGTGGTTCTTCCCTGTTATCTTACCACAAACCCCGCCGGTGCACAATTCTTTCTGCCGCGGCATAAGCTGGGCAGAGCCTTGAAAAAGGAGGGCGCAGCCTATGCAGCGAGACCGCAGAAAACGCTATTCCCCCACCCGGCATCCGGTGCTTTTGCGCAGGGTGCTTTTGGTGCTGTGCATTCTGGCGGTGCTGTGGCTGGGGTACAGCTGCATGATGCCGCAGCTGCTTTTTTCTGCCCGGGGCACCATGATCTTTGTACCGGACCCACCGCTGCGGGGGTAGCGGGAAAAATTTTCATTTCATGAAGCACCAAACGCAAAAACAGGGCTGCTGCACGTTGCTTTGTGCAGCAGCCCTGTTCACAACTTATATACTTTCCAGTACCTTTTTCCCGGTCAGCGGGTCGGGGATGCCCAGCAGCGCCAGTATAATGGCCATGCGGATATACACACCGTTATGCACCTGATCGAAATAAGCGGCGCGGGGGTCGTTGTCCACGTCCGGCTTGATCTCGTCGATGCGGGGGAGCGGGTGCAGCACCGGCATGGTGGGCGGTGCCATCTGCAGCAGCTTTTCGTCCAGCGCATAGCAGCCTTTCAACCGCAGGTAGTCCTCTTCGTTGAAAAAGCGCTCCTTCTGGATGCGGGTCATGTACAGCACGTCCAGCCCGGGCAACTCGGCCTCAAGGTCGGCGGTCTCTTTATAGTTCTGGTGCAGCGGGGTCAGGGTCTCGTCCTTGACGTACTGTGGGATGCGCAGTTCCTCGGGCGAGATGAACACGAACCGGTTGCCCTCGAACTGGCTCAGCGCGGCGGTGAGGGAGTGCACCGTCCGGCCGAACTTGAGGTCGCCGCAGAAGCCGATGGTCAAATGATCCAGCCGCCCCTTGCGCTGGCGAATGGTCATCAGGTCGATCATGGTCTGAGAGGGGTGGGCGTGGCCGCCATCGCCTGCATTGATGACCGGCACCCGCGCATACATGGACGCCCGCAGCGGTGCGCCCTCCTTGGGGTGGCGCATGGCAATGACGTCTGCATAGTTGCTCACCACACGGGCAGTATCGGCCACCGTTTCGCCCTTGCTGGCGCTGGAAAGCTGCGCCCCAGCAAAGCCCAGCGTCTTGCCGCCCAGCCGCAGCATGGCGGACTCGAAGGAAAGGCGGGTGCGGGTGCTGGGCTCGTAGAACAAGGTGGCCAGAATGCGGCCATCGCACAGGTGGGCATAGGGCGCGGGGTCAGCCTCCATCCGGTCGGCAAGGTCGAGCAGTGCCAGCTGCTCAGCCAGAGAAAAGCTGCCGGGCTCAATAAAATGTCTCACAGCCATTCTCCCTTCAGCACAAACTTTTCGCGCTCTGCGCCGGTGGAAACGAACTGGATCTCGTGCCCCAGCTGCTTTTCAAGGAACTCCACATAGGCCTTGGCTTCCTTGGGCAGCTCTGCCCAGCTGCGGCAGCCGGAGATATCCTTGTTCCAGCCGGGCAGCAGCGTGACCACCGGCTGCACACGGTCAAGGTCGGACAGGGTGTCGAAGCGGGGGACTTCCACGCCGTCCAGCTTGTAACCGGTGATGACCGGGATCTGCTTCATGCTGCTCAGCACGTCCAGCTTGGTCAGCGCGATCTTATCCGCGCCCTGACATTGCAGGCCGTAGCGGCTGGCAACGCAGTCAAAGGGGCCCACCCGGCGGGGACGGCCGGTGGCTGCGCCGTACTCGCCGCCGGCCTTGCGCAGCTTTTCGTTCCACGCCTCGCCCATTGCGTTCTCTGCCGCAAAGGGGCCAGCGCCCACACAGGTGGAGTAGGCCTTCAGCACACCCACCACATGGTCGAGCTTGCAGTTCGGGATGCCCGCACCCAGCGGCGCGTAGGCCGCCAGCGTGTTGGAGCTGGAAGTGAACGGGAAGATGCCGTAGTCGATATCCCGCATTGCGCCCAGCTGCGCTTCCAGTACGATGCGCTTGCCGCTGTCGTGCGCCTGCTGCAAGAAAGCGCCCACATCACAGATGAAGGGCGCAAAGTACGCTGCCTGCTGCCTGCACCAGTTCAGCAGGGCATCGTAGCTCATGGGCTCCTGATGATAGCAGCCCGCCAGCTCCATGTTTTTGGCGTCCAGGATCATGTGCAGACGGTTCTGGGTGCGCTCCTCGTCCAGATGCAAAAGGTCGCCCAGACGCAGGGTCTTTTTGCGGTACTTGTCGCTGTAAGCGTAAGCAATGCCGCGCCGGGTAGAGCCGAACGCGCTGCCCTTTTTGGCAAGGCGGTCCTCTTCCAGCCCGTCCTGTACCTTGTGCCACGGCATGGAGATGGTAGCCTTATCGGAGAGTTTCAGGTTCTCCGGCTCCACCTTCACCCCGCGCGCTTCAATGGCCTCCATCTCCCCGGCCAGATGCTCGAGGTCGATCACCATACCGGTGCCCAGCACGCAGGTCACCTCCGGGTGCAGGATGCCGGAGGGCAGCAGGTTCAGGATGAACTTGCCCTTCTCGGTCACAACGGTATGACCGGCATTGTTGCCGCCCTGATAGCGCGCAACGATATCGGCATTTTCGGCCAGCAGGTCGATGACGCGGCCCTTGCCCTCATCGCCCCAGTTGATTCCAGTAACAGCGGTCAGCATAAACTTCATTTACCTTCTTTTCATTCTTGTTTCCTGTTCGCGGTATCTATTATACGAGCGTGCAGAGGATATGTAAAAAGTATCCTGTGTATAGCAGCAATATGTTTTTTACATTGCAGAGGCTGCTGCCCGCATCCGGCACAGCCAAGCCGTAAAAAGCGCTTGCAATTCCGGCGCGCCGTGCTATGATACAAGAAGAGCATAAAGCCGCTTCTGCCGCTGGCCGCGCCGGAAGCCCGACAGGAAAGAGAGGCTGCACCCATGTATGTGGACTGGGAATACTACAAAATCTTTTACTATGTGGCAAAGTATCAGAACTTTACCCGCGCGGCGCGGGTGCTGGGCAATAATCAGCCCAACATCACCCACGCCATGAACCGGCTGGAAAGCCAGCTGAACTGCGTGCTGTTCATCCGCTCCAACCGGGGCGTCACCTTAACGCCGGAGGGAGAGCTACTGTATTCCCGCATTGCCTCGGCAGCGGTGCAGATACAGGATGCCGAGGAGGAACTGAGCGCCACCGCCACGCTGGAGCACGGTGCCATCAGCATCAGCACCACCGAGACCGCTTTGAACATCTACCTGTCCGAAAAGCTGCGCGCTTTCCACACCGAGTACCCGGGCATCCGGCTGCGCATCTCCAACCACTCCACCCCGCAGGCGGTGCAGGCGGTACGCAACGGCGAGGTAGATTTTGCCATCGTGACCACCCCCGCAGAGGTGGAAAACGGGCTGAAAATGGTAGAGCTGATGTCCTTTTACGAAGTCCTTGTGGGCGGCAGGACCTTTACGGCACTGGCCAGCCAGACCCTGAACCTGAAGGAACTGGCCGGTTATCCCCTGATCTGCCTGAACGAGGAGAGCATGACCCGCAGCTTTTACCGGCAGTTCTTTCTGGAACACGACGCGGTGCTGAAACCGGACACCGAAGCCGCCACCACCGACCAGATGCTCACGCTGGTCAAAAGCGAGTTGGGCCTGGCCTTTATGCCGGAGCCCATGGCAGCACCCCTGCTGGCCAGCGGAGAGCTGGTGCAGCTGCACTTGCAGGAGATCATCCCCTCCCGCTCCATCTGCCTTGTCTACGACCATCACCGGCCGCTGAACACCGCCGCCCGCAAGTTCCAGCAGTTGCTGACCAAAGCCGGGGCTCGGAGCACGGAACACAAATAAAGCCGACCCTCCGGGTGTTATTGCGCAGCTACAAGCTTAACAGGTTCCGCTAAAGGCTTCCCCCGAACGGTGGAAGCCTTTTGTTCCGACAGCTTTCAGCCAAAAGGGGCTGCTGCACCAATGATGTGCAACAGCCCCTTTTTTGTTATTTCCGGGTGCTCTGCGTCAGCTCCCGTTGCTCCTCCTGCAGTTCCTGCTTCAGGGTGCGGTCGATCTCCCGGGTCTCCTGCCGGATGGCGGTCAGATCTTTTTCGATGACCGGGTTCTCTTCCAGTTCCTCCCGGATGAACATCAGCGCAAAGCTGACCAGCAAAAAGCAGCAGGAGATCCAGATGGCTCTGCCACCAAGCTGCGCCGCGCTCTTGCTGCCCAGCCCTGCCCCCAGCGCGAACAGGAATATGATGCCAAAGTACCGCACCATTCTGTCCTTTGCGCGGGGCTCGTGGGTCTTGCGCCAGATGCAAAAGGCCTCCACGCCGCTGCGCAGGTCGCCGATGCACATGGTACTGGCAAAGGCGTAGCCGTTCACCTTGCGGAAAGCCTGCACCTGCATGGCGCAGGAAAAAGAAACGATGGCGTTGGCCAGCAGGTTCTGCGATTGCGGCAGAAAGCCCACCGCGAACAGCAGCAGCACCTCGCCCAGCACCACCAGCTGCCGCCAGTGCAGCCGCTGCATTGCCTGAAAGTGCTCCCGCATTTTTTCCGCAGCCAGCACCCCCAGCGCAAAGGCGCACAAAGGCACCAGATAGTGCAGCACCTTGTCCCACCGGCCATCCATGATATTGGCGCTCAGCAGCACGATATTACCGGTCTGGGCATTGGCAAACACCTTGCCCCGGAACAGATAGGTGTAGGCATCCTGCAAGCCGCCGGACAGCGAAAGGAACACCGCCGTAAGAAAGGACTCGGACATTTGCCCTCGATGCTTTGTTTTCATACTTGTACCCTCTTTTCGGGCTCTATTATAATACATTTTGCAGCAGTTTCTGATATCATTTTTACATACCGGCTATGTTTTCCGCTCCAAAAGACGCAAAAACCGCGGGTGCCCTTCCCTATTTCAGCGCAATCTGTTAGAATAGGGATAGAAAATCTCGTACACAGGGAGGAGTTTTTAGTATGAAGATCGCAATTCCTTATGAAAACGGTCAGGTATTCCAGCACTTCGGCCACTCTGCGCAGTTCAAGCTGTACACCGCCGAGGAGGGCCGCATTACCGGTGCCGAGGTGGTCTCCACCGACGGGCAGGGGCACGGCGCACTGGTGGGCTTTCTGGTGCGCAACGGCGTAAATGTGCTGCTGTGCGGCGGCATTGGCGGCGGGGCACAGATGGCGCTGGCACAGGCCGGTATCCGTCTGTGCGGTGGCATTACCGGCGATGCCGACAGCGCTGCAGCGGCTTATCTTGCCGGCACGCTGGTCTTTGACCCCAACGCCCGCTGCACCCACCACGACCACGAGGAGAGCCACAGCTGCGGCTCTCACGCCTGCCACGCCGACAAGGGCGGCTGCACCGGCAGCTGCCATTAAGAGCCGTTCCGCTTTCCGGCGGGACGATTTTGAATGCCCTCCGCTTGCGCTCTGGGCATAAGCTAAGGAAAAAATATTTATAATTTCGGAATACCGGAGCGTCTGCGGACGCTCCGGTATTCCATTTTCACAGGTGGGTCGTGGCTGAAAACGGCATTCGCAGCGCCGCTTTCTGCGAAAGCGCGGCACTGCGGGTCAGCGTGCTAAATTTTCTTTACTGAAATCAAAAGCTTTGCACCATCCTGAGAAGAGTGCTCCTTTCCCGTGAAAAAGGGGCTCAGGAAAGTCCGCAGACTTTCCTGAGCCCCAAATTAAGAATAATTTTTCCGCTGACTATGCGCAAAGCAGCGCGGCGCGCATTTCAAATCAGTCTCAGACCTTCTCGATGGTGATGCTCCACTCGCTGGTCATGGCCTCGTCCGGCTCCAGCACCTCGTGCTTGCCGTCCTCGTTCACGCTATTTGCCCAGCCGTTCCAAGGCTCCATGCAGACGAAGCTCTCGGCATCCTGCTGCCACAGCACGCCGTTTTCAAAGGTCTCGTCGGCGTCTACGGTCACCTTGTGGCCGTTGCCCTTGTCGGTCAGGGTCATGGGGAACTGCACGCCGGTCAGCAGACGGACAGAGTTGTCTGCGCCCTCCTTGCGGGTGAGGGTGATCTTTTCCGGGGCGGCGGGCTGCTCGCCCTTGGCGTTTTCGGAGCAGGTGGCGCACTTGATGTCGAATTCCACGTTCTCCAGCTTGGAGGCGGTAAAGTAGGGGTGGTAGCCAAAGCTGAATGGCATATCGGTGTTGCCCTCGTTGATGACGGTCAGGCTGACCAGCGCCTTGTTGCCCTCCAGATTATAGTTGAGCAGCAGGGTGAAATCGAACGGGTACAGGAACTTGGTCAGCGGGGTGGACTCCAGTGCCAGCGTCACGCCGTCCGGGCCAACGCTGTCCACTTCCCATGCGCACAGGTCGGCAAAGCCGTGGGTCTCCATGGGGTAGGCCTTGCCGTCAAAGATGTGCACGCCGTTATCCGGGTTGCCGCAGCTGGGGAACAGCACCGGCACGCCAAAGCGGGGACGGTTGCACTCGGAGAAATTGGGGCGGCGGGTCCAGACAAACTCCTCGCCGTCCAGCGTAAAGCTGGTGATCATGCCGCCGCGCTCCGGGGTGATGGTGAGGGCGGTCTTTGCCTCGGGGTCGGTGATGACGTACTGCTCGTAGCAGGCGCCGTTCTCGGTGATGTACCGGGTGGTGATCTGATTCATAAGTAAAAGCCTCCTATTATTGCCGCCGGGTCGCCCCGACGGGTCATTCCTTGTGCTCGGTCTGCCGTACATCCAGCTTTTGGAAGTAGTAATCTATGCCGTAGCGGATAAAATACTTGATCAGACGCACAGCACCGTAGATCAGCGCCGCATAGATCAGCAGAGAAAGCAATACTGCGCCATTTGCACCCATCATATAGAATACACTTCCTTTCCGTATTTTCAAGCACAAAAAGGCCGCCGTACCGCATTTTGCCGTACAGCAGCCCTTTTTCAGTTACAGAACCACGCCGTCCTTGAAGATGGAGATCTCGCGGAAGCCGTGCTTTTCCGCCTTGGTCTGCTCGCCGCTGGCCACGCGGATGACCAGATCCAGCAGATCCTTTGCAGCCTCGTCGATGGTCTTTTCACCGTCTGCGATGACACCGGTGTTGAAATCGATCCAGCCGCCCTTCTTCTCTGCCAGCGGGGTGTTGGTGGAGATCTTCAGGGTGGGAGCCGGAGCGGAGAACGGGGTGCCGCGGCCGGTGGAGAACAGGATCAGGTGTGCGCCTGCTGCCGTCATAGCGGTAGCGGAGACCAGATCGTTGCCGGGGCCGTAGAGCATATTCAGGCCCTTGGTCACCACGGGGTCGCCGTAGCCGATGACGTCCATGATGGGGGCGGTGCCGCCCTTCTGTACGCAGCCGCAGCTCTTATCCTCCAGCGTGGTGATGCCGCCGGCCTTGTTGCCCGGAGAGGGGTTATCGTACACCACCTCGTTGTGGCTGATGAAGTAATCCTTAAAGCCGTTGATCATGTGCTCGGCCTTGACGAACACTTCCTTATTGATGCAGCGATCCATCAGGAAGCCCTCTGCACCGAACATCTCGGGCACCTCGGTCAGCACGGTAGAACCGCCGCGCTGACCCATCATGTCGGAGAAGCGGCCGATGGTGGGGTTGGCGGTGATGCCGGACAAGCCGTCCGAGCCGCCGCACTTCATGCCCACCACCAGCTCAGACACGGGGATGGGCTGGCGCTCAAACTGCCCGGCATAGGCAGCCAGCTCCTTCAGGATATCGCGGGCGGCGGCAAACTCGTCCTCCACGTCCTGACAGGTCAGGAACTTGACGCGGTCGTGGTCGTACTCGCCCAGCTCCTCCACGAACTGATCGTGCTGCAGGTTCTCGCAGCCCAGATGCAGCACCAGAACGGCGGCGGCATTGGGGTGGCGCACCAGCGCAGCCAGCAGCTTGCGGGTCTGTGCGTGGTCGTGGCCGGTCTGGCTGCAGCCGAAGGGATGGGTGAAGGTGTACAGACCCTCGATAGAGCCGGTGACCAGATCCTGATTGTCGGCAACCATCTTCTTGGCGATATCGTTCACGCAGCCCACGGTGGGGATGATCCAGATCTCGTTGCGGATGGCGGCACGGCCGTCCTTACGGCGGAAGCCCATAAAGGTCTCCGGCTCGACCTTAGGCAGCGGAGCCAGATCCGGGGCGGGGTTATAGCTGTACTCCACCTCGCCGGACAGGTTGGTGTGCACGTTATGGGTGTGCATCCAGGTGCCGGGGGCGGCGTCTGCAGTGGCGTGACCGATGGGGAAGCCGTACTTGATGACGTTCTCGCCGTTCTTAATGGGCTCGACTGCCATCTTGTGACCCTGCGGGATATCCTCCAGTGCGGTGACGGCAAGGCCGTCCACCTCCACCAGCGTGCCCTTGGCAATGGGGTGCAGGGCAACGACCACATTGTCGATGGGGCTGATATGAATTGCCTGCGGCATAGTTGTTCTCCTTATCGTATCGCACAAAAGGGCTGCTGCCCAAAGCAGCAGCCCTTTGTTGTGCGGGTAGGTTGATTTTTCAGCTTACAGGCAGCTCTTGTAAGCAGCCTCGGCACCCTGGGTGCGGATCATTTCCAGATCTGCCAGCACAGCGGCCTCCAGACCCTCGATCTTGGTCAGATCCTGATCCCACATCTGGGTGTTGGTCAGCACAGCGTGCACCAGCTGCGCAGCGGTGTCGTCCTTGTGTGCGTAGTAGAAGTCCAGAGCCCATGCGTCGTCTTGGATCTTGTAGGTGTTGCCTGCGGGGCGCTTGCAGATCAGGCCGTCAGCAGTGCGCTCCTGAATATCGTTGGAGTAGAAGGCGATGTAGGCTGCCAGAGACATGGTCAGGCACTTGGGCAGCTGCTTCTGCTCCTCGATGTAAGCGAGGAAGGAGGGCATGTTGCGGGCCTTCCACTTGGAGGTAGAGTTCAAGGAGATGCTCATCAGCTCGTGGTTGACGAAGGGGTTGTTGAAGCGATCCTCAACAGCAGAGGCAAAGTCCTCCAGATCCTTCTTGTCCAGCGGCAGGGTGGGGATGATCTCCTCGTGCAGCATCTTGTTCATAAAACCGCGCACGGTATCGTTGTGCATGCAGTCGCGCACGATATCAAAGCCTGCCAGATAAGCGCCCAGCACAAAACCGGTGTGTGCGCCATTCAGGATGCGGACCTTGCGCTTCTTGTAGGGGGTAACGTCGGGCACGACCATGACGTTGACGCCGGCCTTCTTGAACGGCAGCTTGTCCTCCAGACCTGCGGGGCCCTCGATGACCCAGACGCCGAACACTTCGCCCACGTCCAGAGCGGTATCGTGGTAGCCGTTGGCCTCTTCCAGAGCGGCCAGCTCCTGCGGGTCACGGATGCGGCCCGGAACAATACGGTCCACCAGAGTGGAGCAGAAGGTGTTGGCAGTGTTCATCCATTCGATGAAGGCGGGCTCCAGATCCCAATCCTTGGCGTAGTTGTTGCAGCACTTCTGCAGCTCCTTGCCGTTGTTGTCGATCAGCTCGCAGCTCAGGATGACCAGACCCTTATCGGCAGCGCCGTTGAAAGCCTTGTAGCGCTCGAACAGCACGCGGGTCAGCTTTGCGGGGAAGCTGTTGGGGGGAACCTGATCGAACTGGCTGTCGCCCTTGGTGTAGGCAATGCCGGCCTCGGTGGTGTTGGATACAACAGTTTCCAGATCCTCAGAGCGAGCCAGAGCCAGAACCTCGTCCCACTTGCCATCAATGTAGGGGCACACGCAGTCAGACACGCAGGAGATCACCCGCTTTGCGTCCACCTTCTGGCCCTTTTCGCTGCCGCGCAGGTACAGGGTGTACAGACCCTCCTGCTCGTTGATCCAGTCTGCCATCTGGGGGAAGTTGCCGATGGGCTGCACCAGCTTGACCTTGCCGTTATAGCCGGCCTTCTCGTTTGCAATATCGTAGAAATAATCCACGAAAGCGCGCAGGAAGTTGCCCTCGCCAAACTGCATTACCTTAACGGGAGCATCCTTCAGGATGTAGCCGTTGTAGCCAGTGCCTTCCAGAACCTTGTAGTTCAAAGTTTCCATCTTATTGATCTCCTTTATAAACTTGCTTTGCATGGCAGGCTCTCGTTTTCCCTGCCATCTTCTGCTCCTATTTTATGCTGTTGTATACAAAGAAGTCAAGTGTTTTGTGCAATGTTTTTAGTCCAAAAATGGCTATTCAGCGCATTTCCAGCGGTTTGTACAATTCCAAGGGTGAAATTTTGGCAGTTTTTCAGTTGTATACATCGGCATTTTCCGGTATACTAAGGATAAGGCAGCCTGCCCGTTCCAAGCAGGTGCAATTTCATGCCCGTTTTTGTCTAAATTTTAACAAATTCATCAGAGAAAAGGAGTTAAAATCCCATGAAAGCATTTATGGATAAGGACTTCATGCTCCAGTCTGCTACCGCACAGCATCTGTATCACGACTATGCAGCTGCTATGCCCATCTGCGACTATCACTGCCATATTCCTCCCCGCGAGATCTACGAGAACCGCCGCTTTGAGAACATCGCTCAGGTGTGGCTGGGCGGCCGCCAGCCCGACGGCTCTCTGGCAGGCGACCACTACAAGTGGCGCGTGATGCGTTCCAACGGCGTGCCCGAGGAGTACATCACCGGCACCAAGCCCGACCGTGAGCGTTTCCAGAAGTTTGCTGAGGCTCTGCCCATGTGCGTTGGCAACCCCATGTACCACTGGTGCCACCTGGAGCTGCGCAAGTACTTCGGCTATCAGGGTGTGCTGAACGGCGATACCGCTGAGGAAGTCTGGAACCTGTGCAACGACAAGCTGCAGCACGACGACAGCATGACTGTCCGCGGCCTGATCGAGCAGTCCAATGTTGCTTTCATCGGCACCACCGACGACCCCATCGACGATCTGGCATGGCACAAGAAGATCAAGGAAGATCCTTCCATCAAATTCACCGTTGCTCCCTCCTTCCGCCCCGACAAGGCCCTCAACATCCAGAAGCCCGGCTTCGTGGAGTACATGGGCAAGCTGGCTCAGGCCGTCGGCAAGGAAAAGCTGGAGTGCATCAACTGCGTCACCGACGCTCTGACCCAGCGCATCGAGTTCTTTGCCGAGATGGGCTGCCGCGCATCTGACCACGGCCTGGACTATGTGCCCTACCGTGAGGCCACCAAGGAGGAGGTCAACGCCATCTACCAGAAGGCTATGGCCGGTGAGGCTGTGACCGCTGAAGAGACTGAGAAGTACCAGACCTACATCCTGATCCACCTGGGCAAGCAGTATCACCGCCTGAACATCGCCATGCAGATGCACTACAACTGCCTGCGCGGTGTCAACCGTAAGATGAACGCCCTGCTGGGACCCGATACCGGTTTCGACATGATCAACACTGCCAAGTGCGGCGGCGAGATCGCTGCTCTGCTGAGCGCCCTGAACGACACCGATGAGTGCCCCAAGACCATCATCTACAGCCTGAACCCCGCTGACAACGAGCAGATCGGCACCATTCTGGGCTGCTTCCAGAATGATGAGATCCCCGGCAAGATCCAGCACGGCTCCGGCTGGTGGTTCAACGACCAGAAGATCGGCATGGAGAACCAGATGAAGAGCCTGGCAAACCTGGGCCTGCTGGGCAACTTTGTTGGTATGCTGACCGACAGCCGCAGCTTCCTGAGCTACACCCGCCACGACTACTTCCGCCGCATCCTGTGCAACCTGATCGGCCAGTGGGTCGAGGATGGCGAGTACCCCAACGACGAGAAGGCTCTGGAGAAGATCGTCAAGGGCATCTGCTTCGACAACGCTAAGCGTTACTTCGCCCTGTAAGCACTTCTCCCATTTCCTGAACGGAACCGACAGCGCCGCCCGCAGAGAGCATTCCCTGCGGGCGGCGCTTTTGTTGCTTATTGAATTTTACAGGGCAGCCAGGGTCTTGGCAACATTGTAGCCAAAGGTGACACAACGACTGTGGCTGAGACAGTTCTCATTGTGGGGATAGGTACCAGAGAACATGCTGCCGGACACATTGCCGATGGCGTACAGGCCCTCAATGGGCTGTGCCTCGGCGTTCAGCACCTCACTCTTATCCGTGATCTGCAGGCCGCCGCAAGTGCACAGGGCAGACGCCATCTCTTTGGTTGCATAGAAGGGCGCGGTGTCGATCTTGTGCATCATCTTGCCAGGGAAATGGAAATCGGTGTCCTCACCGGCATCGCACATCTCGTTCCAGTGGTTGATGGTCGCCACAAAGGCATCAGCGGGCACGCCCATCTTCTCTGCAAGTTCCTCCAGCGTATCAGCCTTCAGTGCCTTGTCGCTGGTAGCAGCGCCAGCCCAGACCTCCTTGGGGCCGTAGCAGCTGGAAGAAGGGGTCCAGATACTGGTGACGATGTCCATCACGTTTGCGTCTACAATGTAGTAATTGTATGCGCCCGGCTGTGCCTGAATGGCGTTTGCCAGATGGTTATAGGCCTCGTACTCAGCCGTAAAACGCACGCCCCGCTTATTCACCCGCAGATACGGCATCAGCTGCTCAGGATCCAACATCAGCGGGTGCGGATATTCGTCCTCCATTGCACCAATGGCTTTTGCCATCTCGTGGCCGTCACCGGTGTTGGTCTTGGTGCCGTTCATCCAGTGGCCCAGTGCCAGATCGCGGGGACGGCAGCAGGCAGCCAGTTTTTCCGGGTTGAACTCATAGCCGCCGGTGGCCAGAACGACGCCCTTAGCGGTCAGATACTTCACATAACCGTTCTCACCCTTGACGATAGCACCCACGACCTTTTCGCCCTCGGTCACCAGCTGGACGACCGGGGTGTTGAACAGCACTTCCGCACCGGCAGCAGTGATTTTTTCCTGCAGCTTTGCGGCGATCTCATCGGCTGCCATTGGGATGTTGAGGGAGGTGTTCCAGCTGCGGGACAGGCTCAGCTCATCATAGGCAGCGTTGAACTCCGGGAAATCACCGGCGTTGAAGGTCAGGAAGTAGTTTTCCACCGGGATCTCCAGCTGATCCAATAACCAGTTGACCGCTTCGTCGCAGGTATCGATCCACTTCTGATACACAGTCTGCTCACCGCGGTACGCACAGTTGACCATGGCATCATCCAGCCACTGCTTGGTATCAAATTCCACGCCGAACTTCTGGTGCACACGGTCGTGGAAAGCGCCCATGGTGGCACTGCGCCAGGTGGGCGAAGCGCCCTTCTCCACGGCGACTGTTTTCAGGCCCTGCTCCGCGCAGGCAAGGGCGGCAGCCATACCGGCAGGCCCCTGACCACAGACCAGTACATCCACATTGACGGTCTCTTTGATCTCGCTGTCCGCGATGGGGTCTGCCACAAAAGCGATCTCGCCCTGACCGGCAGCTGTGGCACCGCCCAGGTTTTCCTCACAGGCAGGGAAACCGCTCTTCACTTCTGCAGCCGCCGGAGCTTCGGCAGGCGCTTCGACGGCCACACCCATTGCTTGCTGGATGCAGGAAGCAGCTGCCTCCCGCACGGCACCCGAAGTGTAGGTCGCACCGGAAACGCCGTCGATCTCTGCGCTCTGGGCCTCCATCAGAGCCTTCTGGAAATCCTCAGCCGAGTTGCGGGCCAGGTCGATGGTCTCGTTGGCGGTGTCCACCGTCACGTCGGTAATAGCATTCTCGGTAAAGGTCATGCTGACCGTCACCTCACCCATACCGGTAGCCTTGGCGGTATAAGTGCCCGGCGTATAAACAGCAGCGCTCGAAGCGGCAGCCGAAGAGGAACTTGCCGAATTCCCGCAGGCAGTCAATGCACCCGCAGTCACACCGCTCATAGCAGCCGCGGCGGCCAGCTTCAAAAAACCGGAACGAGAGATTTTTTTCATTGTATTGTACTTCCTTTCTCTTCCCAACAGCTTATCCGCTCTTGTGTCGTATGCACAAAAGCATTATACTATGTATAGTTTAGTCTGTTGTTAAGATTTTGGCAAACATCAATCATTTTACCCGTTCCAAATTTCAGTTGTAGGCAGGTCTTTATGGATTACAAACAGCTACAGTTCTTTCTTGCCGTGTGCGAAGCACAAAGTTTCCGGAATGCTGCCGCCAGATGTTACGTCAGCCAGCAGGCGATCAGTAAGTCGCTTTCCAACCTGGAGCAAGAGCTTGGTGTTCAATTATTCGTGCGGAATCAAAACGGCGTGTCCCTTACCGAAGCCGGTCAGCAGCTTGAAAAACTGGCACGGCCGCATCTGAACCAGCGGGACGAAATTTTACGGCAGATGCGCAGCTTTCACTCCAAGCAGCAGCTTCACATCGGATATTTCATGGGATTCCTGCAGGAGCTCCCTCCGCATTTCTTCCCGCAATTCCAGGAATTCCATCCAGAAGTCCAGCTGCATTACCACAGTTATACCGATACCGAACACAGCCGCTGTTATCGTAATTACGACTGTGACCTTGTCATCACAACTTCGCCCTTGACCAGCAGCGACTTCATTGAATTGGCTCATTCAGAAAGTTCCATTGGCGTGATCCTGTCCTGCGATCATTCCCTCGCAAAAAAGAACGTTCTGACTACAGAGGATCTGAAAACCGTTCCGCTTATTACATTGAACACGGAAAATCGCTCACAGACCCGTCTGCTGGAATGCCTGCAAGCAAAAGGCCTGACGATTGACAGCTTTCTGGGCGATGCCGATGGAGAACTTGCTTCCGATCTTCTACAAAAAGGCTTTGTTTCTTTTTATGCCGGCAAAGAAAGCTCTCTGGCCGAAAATGAGTGTTTTCGGCCTTTGTCGGACCTGCAGCTCCAATGGGAATTTTTCATTTATGGCAAACGCAGCCACCGTATCACCTCCTTGCAGCGTGAACTCATTCAGCAGATCCTGTCCGCAGTTTCTCCCCATTGAACAACCAGCGCCGCCCGCAGAGAGCATTCCCTGCGGGCGGCGCTTTTGTTTTATCCATTTTCCGGTTCCACCCGGACCTGAAAGCAGAACACCAGCTGCAGTGCCTCCTCCCCACCATTCAGGCAGTAGAGGAACGCCCCCTGCTCCGGGCAGAACCGGTAGTGGTGGGCCGCTGCATAGTCGATCACCGGCTGCAGCTGACCGCCCCGGAGGGTGCCGTCGGTCTCCGCTTCCAGAAAGCTGCTCAGGTAGGTGCCGCCGGGCATCCGGCGGGCCTGCGGCGGCAAGGGCAGCTTCAGACGCTTCAGGTCCTCGGTGTAGGCTCCCAGCTCCATCGTATAAGGCACCTGCTGCGTCGGCTGTTCCAGATACGCCGGGTCGATGCGGATGCCGGTGAACAAAGCATCCGCGTGTTCCATCCACCGTCGGCACACGCTGTCCGCCGGTTCCAGCTCCAGCGGCACGAACCAGCACTCCGAACGCAGGGTCAATTCCTGCACCTGCTGCGGCTGGTTGGAGAACAGCACATAGTGTCCCAGTGTGGACATGAGCTGCTTCTTGCGCTGCTCCAGCTCCCGGATGGCTTCCTCCAGTGCACGGATCTCCTGCTTCATGTTCCGCAGCGCACCGGCCTGCCCATCCTCCGCATAAAAGGACGCAATGGTCTCCAGCCCCAGATTTGCGCCCCGCAGCTTGCGCACAAACATCAGCTCATAGAGGTTGCAGGCCGAATAATCAAAGTATCCGTTGGCAAGCTTTGCCGGGTGCAGCAGGCCTTTTTGCCGGTACATGCGGATGGTTTCCGGGTTGACGCCGGACAGGCGCGCCAGTTCGTGGATTTTCATAGATATTTCGTCACCTTTTTGTCACCATTTCTGTATTGACCATGTATTTGCTACAGGGTTTATAATTATACCACATCGTTTGTGAAAACACAATCAATGTGCCGCGAAAGAAGAAGTACCAAACACAGAAGAACGAAAAAGAATGGAGAACACATCATGGCAAACATCTCTCGCCGCAACTTCATGAAGGTTGCTGCCGGTGCCGCCGGCATCGCCGGTCTGGGCCTGCTGAATGGCTGTTCCAAGACCGAAACCCCCGCCTCCTCCGCTGCTGCCTCTGCGGCCGGGTCCGCCGCCGAAGGCACCACCCCCGCTGCCGCCGCTCCGGCGACCGACAAGCTCTACACCGCCTCCATCAACCCTCAGCTGGACGAGAGCGAGTTCCGCTCCAACACCAAGGAGCTGACTACCCTGTTCAGCCCCCTGACCATCGGCTCTATGGAAATTTCCAACCGCATGGTCAAATCCGCTGCCGGTTCCGCCACCTATCTGGCCGGTCTGACCGATGAGCTGCTCACCTACTACGTCAACCTGGCCAAGGGCGGCGTGGCCCTGATCTATGTGGAGACCATCGCAGCGCTGGAGGTCCCGGAAGGCGGCTCCTACGACGCCGACACCCTGGCCTTTGGCCAGAAGCTGGTGGACGAGTGCCACAAGTACGGTGCCAAGATGGGTTACCAGATGTCCGGCTTCGGCATGGGCGAGAATGACATGACCATTGATGACATCCATGCCAAGCAGGCACACTTTGTGGAGGTCGCCAAGGGTCTGCAGCAGATGGGCTTTGACTGCGTGGAACTGAACTGCGCCGGCTTCAATATGCCCGCACACTTCCTGTCCCGCTTCCACAACACCCGCACCGACGAGTACGGCATCGGCTCCATCGAGAACCGTGCCCGCTTCATCACCGAGATCATCGAGGGTGTGAAAAAGGAGTGCGGCCCGGACTTCAACATGCAGATCCTGATCAACTGCATTGAGGAGAACGACAACCTCTCCAACAACCCCACCATAATGACGCTGGATTCTGCCGTCACCCCCCCTCACACCCTGGCCATGACCATGGAAGAAGGCATTGCCGCCGCCAAACTGTTCGAGCAGGCCGGCTGCGACTCCATGCACCTGCGTCTGGGACCCCTGGGCCACCACGTTGCCCAGTTCGGTGCCGACCTGTACTTCATCCTGAACGGCATCGAGGGCTGCACCGGTTTCGGCACCCAGTACGACTTCGGCAAGAACTGGCAGGGCATGCTGATCGGCAACACCAGCGGCTGCGGCATCGGCCTGAACGTTGCCGCCGAATATAAAAAGGCATTGTCTATCCCCTGCGGCGTTGTCACTTACAACGATCCTGCCCACGCACCCGACTTCTTCGAGCAGGCTCTGGAGGACGGCAAGGCCGACTTCTTCCTGATGACCCGCCCCCTGACCGTGGACATGAAGTACGTCAACAAGCTCAAGGAAGGCCGCATTGACGAGATCGCACCCTGCACCCGCTGCCTGCACTGCCACATCGGCAGCAACGAGGCCAACGCACAGATGGCTTACTGCCGTGTGAACGCCCTGACCCAGCGCGTGATGCGCGAGGGCGGCCCCGCTACCTACGAACTGGAGCCTGCAGCCACCCCCAAGAAGGTCATGGTCATCGGCGGCGGCCCCGCCGGCATGGAGGCTGCCCGCATCGCAGCTGCCCGCGGCCACAACGTGACCCTGTACGAGAAGCGCGGTGCCCTGGGCTTCATGCTGGACTTTGCTGCTTCCGTCAAGGGCCCCCATGAGAATCTGGCCGACCTGAAGAACTACCTGATCCGTCAGCTGGAGCTGAACGGTGTGGAAGTCAAGACCGGCACCGAGGTCACCCAGGAGCTCATCCACTCCGAAGCACCGGATGCCGTCATCCTGGCCGCCGGCGGCCTGCGCGACACCCTGACCGTGGACGGTGACGGCAGCGCTCCCGTGGTGGAGATGGACAACTTCATGTTCACCGAGATGGGCGACAACGTGATCGTTTACGGCTCCAACGCGCAGGCCTTTGACGCCGCCCTGTGGCTGACCGTGCACAAGAAGAACGTGACTATCGTCACCCCGAACCCGGCCTCCGAGTTCGACATGCAGCAGTCCCAGCACGCCATGCGCATGATGACCACCGCCTTGTACGCTCTGGGCGTGAAGTCCTATCCGCAGTCCGCCATCAAGACGGTCAGCGGCAATGTGGCCACCCTCACGCTGGACAGCGGTGTGGAGATGAACATCAAGTGCGATGCCATCGTCAACGGTGCCGACATGCTGCCCAACACCAGTCTGGTGGACGGCATCGACTGCAAGGAAGTGTACACCATCGGCGACTGCGCCAATCCCTTCAACATCGCTCTGGCCATCCGCGGCGGCAACGACGCCGGCCGTGCGGTCTGATGCAGCCTGAACCCCTGACCCCATAAAAAACCAGTGCCGCCCGCAGAGAGCATTCCCTGCGGGCGGCGCTTTTGCATCCGGGTGCGTGCACCCATCAAAAAATGCCCCGTGGGCGGTCACCCACGGGGCATTCTGCGTTCTTGTCTTACTGGGCCTGGCTCAGGCAGTCGTTCATGGCAGTGAACACGGCCTCGCTGGTCATGGTCGCGCCGGAAACAGCATCCACGCCGTTGGTGGAACCAGCCTTGGTCAGGGCATCTGCCAAGGTCTCGGCAGCAGCGCCGCCCAGCTCCGGGGTCTCGCCGGAAGCATCAATGGCCACCTCGCTCACCTTGCCGCCGGAAACAGTCACGGTGACCTCCACATCGCTCAGGCAGCCCTTGGCGCTGGAAGTATAGGTGCCGTCGGTCAGGTCCTCTGCGCCTGCAGAGCCGGTGCCGGCCTGTGCCAGGCAGCTGTCCATGGCGGTGAACACGGCATTGCTGGTGAGGGTCGCGCCGGAAACGGCGTCCACACCGGCAGTGGAACCGGCCTTGGTCAGCTCATCTGCCAGGGTCTCAGCGGCAGCACCGCCCAGCTCCGGGGTCTCACCGGAAGCGTCGATGGCCACATTGGTCACCTTGCCGCCGGTGACGGTGACGGTGACGGCCACCTCGCTCAGGCAGCCCTGTGCGCTGGACGTGTAGGTGCCGTCGGTCAGGTTGGCGGCGTTGTCGGCAGCAGGCACGGTGCCGGTGTTCTTGATGTACAGGCTCAGCACCACCGCCATGATGACAGTGACGATGGCCATGATGACGATGTTGCGGGTCATTGTCTTTTTCATAAAAAATCAGATGCTCCTTTTGACTTGACGGGTTGATTTTTTCACTTTGCAGGTTTGAAGCTGTCGCGCAGGGTGACCACACGGTTGTACACGCCAGGGTTCTTGCTGTCCGGGGTGAAGAAGCCGGTGCGCACGAACTGGAACTTGTCGCCGGGCTTGGCGTCCTTCAGGCTCTCTTCCAGCTTGCAGCCGGTGCAGGCCACAACGCTCTCCGGGTTCAGGTAGTCCTTGTAGTCGCTGCCCTCGGGGATGGCGTTCATGTTGGCCTCGGTGAACAGCTTGTCGTACAGGCGCACCTCAGCGTCGATGCCGTGGGCAGCGCTGACCCAATGGATCGTGCCCTTGACCTTGCGGCCGTCGGCGGGGTTGCCGTTGCCGGTCTCCAGGTCGGCGGTGCAGTGGATGGCCGCGATGCTGCCGTCCGGGTTCTTGTCCACGCCGGTGCACTTGACGATGTAGGCACCCATCAGGCGGACTTCCCCGCCGAGGGTCAGGCGCTTGAACTTGGGAGGCGGCACCTCGGCAAAGTCCTCGTTCTCGATCCACAGCTCGCGGGTAAAGGCCACCTTGCGGGTGGTGGTGTCGTTGGCCTCGCGGTTGGGATTGTTGGCCACGTCAAAGTACTCGGTCTTGTCCTCCGGGTAGTTGTCCACGATCAGCTTGACCGGGTCCAGCACGGCGATGCGGCGCTGTGCGGTCAGGTCCAGCTCGCTGCGGATGCAGGCCTCCAGCTGGCGCATGTCGATCAGGTTGTCGGACTTGGAGATGCCGGCCTCCCGCACAAAGGTGAAAATGGAGGTGGGGGTGTAGCCGCGGCGGCGCAGGCCGCACAGGGTGGGCATGCGGGGATCGTCCCAGCCGTCCACGATGCCCATTTCCACCAGCTCACGCAGGTAGCGCTTGCTCATGACCGTGTTGGTCATGTTCAGGCGGGCAAACTCGCGCTGCTTGGGGAAAGCGGTGCCAAAGATGTTCTCAATGACCCAGTTGTACAGCGGGCGGTGATTCTCGAACTCCAGGCTGCACATGCTGTGGGTGATGCCCTCGATGGCGTCCTGGATGGGGTGGGCAAAGTCGTACATCGGGTAGATGCACCACTTGTTGCCCTGCCGATGATGCTCGGCGTACTTGATGCGGTAGATGGCCGGGTCACGCAGGTTCATGTTGGGGCTGGCCAGGTCGATCTTGGCACGCAGGGTCTTTTCGCCCTCCTTGAACTCCCCGGCACGCATGCGGCGGAACAGGTCCAGGTTCTCCTCCGGGGTGCGGTCGCGGTACGGAGACGGACGGGACGGCTTGCCGGCATCGGCACCGCGGTACTCGCGCATCTCCTCACGGCTCAGGTCATCCACATAGGCCTTGCCCTCTTTGATGAGCTTTTCGGCGTACTCGTAACACTGGTCAAAGTAGTCGCTGCCGTAGAAGATGCCGCCGTTGGGGTCGGCACCCAGCCAGTGCAGGTCCTCGATGATGCTGTTGACGTACTCCTCGCCTTCGCGGGCGGGGTTGGTGTCATCCAGACGCAGGTTGAACTTGCCGCCGTACTGGTTGGCAATGGACCAGTTGATGTAGATGGCCTTGGCACTGCCGATGTGCAGATAGCCGTTGGGCTCGGGCGGGAAGCGGGTATGGATCTCGCGGATCTTGCCCTCGGCAAGGTCGGCATCAATGATATCCGTCAGAAAGTTTTTATCAGCCATGAAGTTTCCCCCTGTCAGGGCAGCAGTGTGCCCTCTTCTCATATATGGTATATAATACACCATTTCCGTGATTTCTTCAAGAGAAAGCATCAAAAGGCGCTTTCTGCCGGCATTTTTGGCAACTTTGGCCGCATCCCTTGACAGTATCGGTGAAGGAGAGTATATTTTTGCGTGGTGCACGGTCAATTTTGCATCATTTCATATAGGAGGAACCCCATGAACAGTTTAAAAGAAGCCTTCCGCATGCAGAATCTGCTGAAGAATTTAAATTTCTTTGGCGAGCTCAACCTTGGCCTGATCCTCACCGCCGTGGGCATCGTCTATTTCAAGAACCCCAACCATTTCGCCTTTGGCGGCACATCCGGCCTGTCCATCCTGCTGGCCGACCTGTTCCCCAAGATCAATGTGGGCGGCTTTATGTGGATCATCAACCTGGTGCTGGTGGTGCTGGGGTTCGTGTTCCTCGGCGTAAAGTGCATGGGCTGGACCATCTATTCGTCCTTTGCCCTGTCCTTTTTCGTGTCGGTGTGCGAGTGGCTGTACCCCTCGGGTGTGTCCATGAGCGGCGATGCCATGCTGGACCTAGTGTTTGCGGTGTTCCTGCCCGCGCTGGGTGCGGCCATCGTGTTTGACATCGGTGCATCCACCGGCGGCACCGACATTGTGGCCCTGATCCTGGCCAAATATACCTCGATGGAGATCGGCAAGGCCCTGATGGCCAGCGACATCCTCATCGTGCTGGCCGCCGCCTGGCGCTTCGGCATGGGCACCGGCCTGTACTGCATCCTGGGCCTGATCGGCAAGAGCTTTGTGGTGGACGGTGCCATTGAAAACATCCGCCTGCGCAAGGTGTGCACCATCATGACGTCCAACCCCCAGCCCATTCTGGACTTCATCATCAAGGAGATGAACCGTTCTGCCACGGTGGAAAAGGCCTACGGTGCCTACACCCACCACGAGCTCAGCGTGCTGGTCACCGTGCTCACCCGTCGGCAGGCTCTGCAGCTGCGCAACTTCCTGCGTGAGAACGACCCCCACAGCTTCATCACCATCGTCAATTCCAGCGAGATCATCGGCAAGGGCTTCCGCTCCTTCAACTGATCCGCAGGGAACCGAAACCGGGAGTTTTTTATGCAGTATTATGCCGCCCCCATGGAGGGGCTTACCGACCGGGTCTGGCGTCAGGCCCAGCAGAAGTGGTTCGGGCCGGAAGGCACCGCCCACCGCTACTACGCGCCCTTCCTCTCCCCGCCGGAGAACCGGGTGCTCATCAAAAAGAAGATGGCGGAGCTTGCCCCCGCCGCAAACCCCGGTGCGCCGGTGATCCCGCAGCTGCTGGCCAAGGACGGCGAGCTGGCTGCCTGGATGATCGGTGAGCTGCGTGCCCTGGGTTACACCGAAGTGAACCTGAACCTCGGCTGCCCCTCCGGCACCGTGACCGCCAAGGGCAAAGGCTCCGGCATGCTGCGGGACCCCGCCGCGCTGGACGCCTTTCTGGATGCGGTGTTCTCCCATGCGGAAGGGCCTATTTCGGTCAAGACCCGGCTGGGCGTCAGCAGCCCGGACGAGTTTGCCGCCATTCTGGACATCTACAACCGTTACCCCATCTGTGAACTGACCATCCACCCCCGTGTGATGCGGCAGCTGTACCGCGGCCAGGCCGACCGGGCCGCCTTTGCCGAAGCGCTGCCCCGGTGCACCATGCCGGTGTGCTACAACGGCGACGTGACCACCCCGGAGGAGCTGCACGCACTGGAAACACAGTTCCCGCAGCTGTCCGGCATCATGATCGGGCGGGGCTTCATCGCAGACCCGGCCCTGCTGCGGCGGGCCCGCGGCGGGACCGGTGCCTCCCGCGAGGAACTGCGGGGCTATCTGGACGACCTGTACCATGGCTACACGGAGCTGTTCGGCAGCGCCGGCTGTGCCGTGAGCCGCATGAAAGCCCACTGGTTCTACCTCATCCACCGCTTTGCCGGGTCAGAAAAGCTGGAAAAGCAGCTGCGCAAGGCCCGGGAGCCCTGGGAGTACGAGGTGCTGGTGAACCAGATCTTCACCCTGCCCATGCTCTGAGCTTTTGCGCGGGACGGGCAGGCGGGAGAGTTTCTCCGTCGAACGTCCTGGAGGTGGGGCCCCGGCGCGCAGCGTTGGGGCGGGACTGGAGTCCCGGGCTGTTCGCGGAGAAAGCTCCCCCGCCCACCCATATTCACCAACAAACAAAAAACTCCGCCGCCCTTGTACGGGCAGCGGAGCTGAAAAAGCCGGAAACGTCAAACGTTGAGATAATTGCGCAGCATGGCCTGCAGCAGATCATCGCGATCCACCTTGCGGATCAACGCGCGGGCGTTCTTATAGGTCGTGATGTAGGTAGGGTCTTCCGACAGGATATAGCCCACCAGCTGGTTGACCGGATTGTAGCCTTTTTCCTTTAATGCATCGTACACCTGCTGTACGATCTCGTGGATCTCATAGTCCTTGCGATCGTGGATCGAAAAAATAGTAGTTGCTTCGCCCACGGAATACACCCCCTTCGGATGAACTATAATTCATTGTACACGAAATGCGCCGAAACTTCAAGACGAACCCGGTGGATTTGCACATATTGCCCAGAATTTCCAGTTACTTTCATGCAACATGAAAAAAGCCGCCGCCCAAACTGCGCGGCAGAAAGGAGCCCCGCATGATCTTTGGCATCGGCTGCGACGTCTGCGCCCTCGATCATCTGGAAAAAAGCCTCTCCGGCCCCCATGCCGCCGCCTTTGTGCGGCGGGTGTACGGCCCGGCGGAATGCACAGCGCTGGCGCTGGACACACCCCTGCCCGCCGGGCACAGCGGTGCCCACCGGCTGGCCAGCGCGGCAGCGGATTTTGCCGCCAAGGAGGCGTTCCTGAAAGCGGCAGGCACCGGTCTGCGGGAGCCCTTTGCCCTGCGGGAGATCGAGGCCGTGCGGCTGGAAAGCGGTGCCCCGGCCTACCGGTTCTCCGGGGCCACGGCCCGCTGGGTGGCCGACCACGGCCTGACCGCCCACCTCTCGCTGAGCCACGACGGCGGCATGGCGCTGGCTTTCTGCATTCTGGAGACGGCTCCGGAAACCTGACCGCACTTTGTGCATACAATGGAATACGCCCCGCTGCATAACCCGCCCCGGCCCTGCTCATACTGAAAGTGCACGGGCGGAGGCCATCCCCCGCAGCACACAGGGAGGGAGATTCCATGGAAGTACACAGAGGAGAAGTATTCTACGCCGACCTGTCGCCGGTGGTCGGCTCCGAGCAAGGCGGCGTGCGCCCGGTGCTGATCGTGCAGAATGAGATCGGCAACCGGCACAGCCCCACCGTGATCGCGGCGGCCATTACATCCCGGCTGGACAAAGCCCGTCTGCCCACCCACATCAACATCCGGGCAGCGGACACCGGCCTTGCCAAGGACAGCGTCGTGCTGCTGGAACAGATCCGCACGCTGGACAAACACCGCCTGCGGGAACGAGCCGGGCAGATCACCCCCGCCGACCAGAAGCGGGTGGATCAGGCCCTGGACGTCAGTCTGGGGCTTACCTCCTACTGACTCAAAAGCCCCTGCCGCTGGCTGCGGCAGGGGCTTTTTATACCCGGCAGGTAAAAAACAAAAAGCAGGCAGCACCGTGGAAAGGAGGAGGAAAGCGGTGCTGCCTGCTGTATGGAAACCCCTGAACAGTTGCGGCCCGTCAGGAGGGTGTTGGTAGTCTGTTCGCCGTCTCTGGCGGTTGCCATGGCATGGAACGGGGAACAGTTTTTTTGTTAGGACCTGCTGTGCGCTGCGTCTGCAGCCGCACCCGCAGGAGAATGCCGACTCTGGCACGTTCCGTGGAGGGAAGCGGAGGCTTTGGGGGGACGTCTCTGTGTTCCCTCCCGGACTGTGACTACAGTATACCGGACAATCGTGGCAAATCTTTGTGGACTTTTTGAACAATTTGCAAATTGCACTCTGTCCGTCAAAAAAAGAGGCCCGCCGCCGGGCAGAACGTCCGACAGAGGGCTTCTCCGTTCTTATTTTGCAGAGGATCAGTTGCCGCAGCTCTCGCAATGGTCGCAGTCCTCTTCCAGCTTGCCCACGATGGGTTCCGGATCAATGCCCTGACGGCGGTAGTAGTCAGACAGGGCAGCCTTGACAGCCTGCTCTGCCAGGACCGAGCAGTGCACCTTGATGGGAGGCAGACCTTCCAGAGCCTCGACCACGGCCTTGTTGGTCAGCTTCAGGGCCTCGTCGATGGTCTTGCCCTTGATCAGGTCGGTGGCCATACTGCTGGTTGCGATGGCGGCGCCGCAGCCGAAGGTGAGGAACTTGACGTCCACGATCACGTTGTTCTCGATCTTCAGGTACATGCGCATGATATCGCCGCACTTGGGGTTGCCGA
>OODL01000719.1_pt1 | contig 35975 bp, 23 predicted proteins | sample 1671181 | NCBI WGS metagenome assembly OODL01 (sample SAMN06348130, study PRJEB24527) | human gut metagenome | biome: human gut; feature: ankylosing spondylitis patient; material: feces | host: Homo sapiens | place: China | collected 2015-10 | reverse complement strand
CTTCCTGCGACTGCATTCCGATGAAAGAAATGACCAAAGTTCCGGCGGAACTATATTAGCTTTAATTCGTTGATTATCAAATGGTAAATTTATTTCCAATTTATTAATGAGCCATTTTAAATCAGTTATAACTGCAAAATTTATATAGTTTTTCTACCTTATTATTACTAATAGGATTAGAAAATGTATTTATATAGATGATGTAATGCATAATATTATATTATGTTTCTCGTGCGAGAAACATACGTTTTACGATGCGGAGCCGTATGTTTCTCATGCGGAAAACGTACGGCTCTGCACCGTAAAATATAAACTATAACAGAGCGTCTTCTTAAATTAATAATTACATTCTTAGATTAATGATTAGAACTTACATTTTTTCAAGTCTTTTACAATCGTTCCTGAAAAAATATCGCTATATCTCTGAGTAGTTTTTACACTTTGATGCCCCAATAGCTTTTGGACTGTAGTTATTTGAGCCCCGTTGTAAATTAAAAGAGTAGCATTAGTATGCCGGGCTGTATGAAATGAAAAGTGTTTTTCTATCTTGGCTAACACACCGATTTTTTTTAAATCTTTATTTACGGAAGAATTCGATTTTATATGAAAAAAATCACTTAAATTCTGATGATATTCTTGCAATAATCGGAGGGCTTTCCCCTGAAAGAGAAGATATAATGGTATGCTGACTTTTGTATCTGTCTTGACAGTTTTAAATATAAGCCATTTCTCTCCTTTTATCGTAACAATATTACTTTCATTAAGAAGTACAAAGTCTGAATATCGAATCCCCGTATAACAACAAAATAAAAATGCTTTCAAGCTATGCATTAATGATTTTGGACACGATGAAAGCTCTAGCTTTTCTAGCTTCCTTATTTCTTCAGGTAGTAAAAAACTATGTTTACTTTGAGTTGTTTTTATTTGGTATTTTCTAAACGGATATTCATCAGGCTGAATATATCCTCTTTTGATAGCTTCATTAACAAAGGTTCTTAATTGTCTCATGTGTTTGGCGATTGTGTTTGTTTCATACATTCTTTGCCTCATGAAATCTTCAAAATCAAGAAGAAATGTATAGGTTATATCTTCAAATTCAATAGAGGGACGAAAGTGATTGAGTAAATCCAAAGTCGTTAAAAGATTCTTTTTGGTAGTATCTTTACGCAATGAGTGTTCTACCCAATTTCTACCAAAGAGTAGAAATGTCATTTTCTCTGTATCATTTTGATGGTTGAAAGTTTTAAAAGCGGACAAGTTGATATAGACACCGCGTTTCCATGATTTCAATTCTTCCCATTGCAATTGTAAAATAAATTCTTCTAACATTCGGTTTAATTCTTCAGAATGCGGATGTTGGATAATTCTACTATGATGGTTATCCCATTGCTTTGGATTGACATATATTCCTGTCGAAATGTAAACCTTTTTACGATTTCTGTAAGCTTCCACTTGAATAAGAGCCTTACCTGATTTGTTTAACTTCTTTTTACGATTGTAGACCAATCTGAAATAAATCTTGTTCATACTATGTTGTTTTTAAGAAAATATGCAGATAATATGCAATAAGAAGAAGTTTATTACTTATATAACGTCTATTTTAGCTAAATTAAAACTAACAAGTATCTAGCAAAAAGGATTCATTATTTTGATTCGATGATAAATCCCAGATACAAGAAATGCATATCATTTACTTTATAAAAACATACTTTTGCATGAAAGTGGCAGGTATAAGTGTTAAAAAGCAAGCTTTTGGGGGAATTTTATTGAAAATGGTATAAATATTTAAAAAGATATTACTACTTTTGCGTCCTGTTAGAGTGAATGAATTTTTATTAATGTAAAGTTAAACTTTAAGAGAGATTTTTATGAAAAGAAAATTGATGCTGTTAATGACCTGCCTGATGATAGGTATTGGTCTGGTAAACGCTCAAATCTCAAAGGTAACAGGTAATGTTACTTCTGAAGAGGATGGTTTACCTGTAGTGGGCGCATCAGTATTGGTAAAAGGTACTACAGTAGGTACTGTTACCGACATTGATGGTAATTTTACGTTGACTAATGTGCCAAGTTCCGCCGGAACTTTGGTCATTTCTTTCATCGGAATGCAGTCGCAAGAAGTGAAGATTAAGCCGAATGTAAATGTGGTACTAAAGTCTGATGCTGAGCAACTTGAAGAAGTTGTTGTGACAGCAATGGGTATCAAACGTGACCGTAAAGCATTAGGATATGCTGCACAAGATTTAAAGTCTGAACAACTCAGCAAAAGTGGTACCACATCACTTGCAAATGCAATACAAGGTAAACTGACAGGTGTTGAAGTACGCCAGTCATCTGGTGCTCCGGGTGCCTCTTCTCAAATCATCATTCGTGGAGCCCGTTCATTTGACGGAAACAACCAACCTTTGTATGTAATTGATGGTATGCCAATCAACACATCTGCAGACTTTGATACCGGTAGTTCTGTAACTGGTGCGAACTATGCAGACCGTAGTATTGATATTAACCCAGAAGATATTGAGACCATCAACGTGCTCAAAGGACAGGCAGCTTCTGCATTGTATGGTATTCGTGCATCTAATGGTGTTATTGTAATTACAACAAAACGTGGTTCTAAAAACAACTTGAATAAGCCAAGTGTTACTATTTCTACTAATATGAGTGCTCAGCGTGTTTCTAGAAAATTTGAACGTCAAACAGTATATGCACAAGGCGATAAAATCAGCGCATACAATCCTTCATCTTCCAGCACATGGGGACCTAAAATCACAGATTTGGTGAACGACCCTGTTTATGGTGGAAATACAGACAACCAATATACTGCAGAATTTGGTAAACATGAAGGTCAATATTATAACACTCAACGTGCAAAAGCTGGTCTTGATGGTTGGACAACTCCGCAAATTTATGACAACGTAGGTGATTTCTTAGGTACTGGATTTACAGAAAACACGAATGTAAATATATCGCAAAGTCTTAACGGGGTAAACTATTCATTTGGATTAAACAACTCTTATCAAAATGGTATCATCCCATCCACAGGTATGAACCGTTGGGGAGCTAGAGGTTTGGTTGACTGGAAAATCAATGAAGAATGGAATACTGGATTTTCTGCAAACTATTCATCAACCAAAATTACATCTGCTCCTGGCGCTAATGATGGTATAATGAACGTCGTATATTCCGCTCCTGCTGAATATGACCTGAAAGGAATCCCGACACACGTACCTGGAGATATCACAAATCAGGTACTTTTCCGCTCTACTTCATTTGTGAACCCATATTGGTGGGCTGACCACAATGAATACTTGCAGCACACAAACCGTGTTTTTGGTAATGCATATCTTGAATATCAGCCAAAATTAAACTGGGGAGATGGATTTACTCTGAAGTTCCGTGAACAAGCAGGTTTGGATATTTGGACTTCTAATTATGCTGATGTAAAAGAAATGGGTACAACAAGTGCCTTACTCGGTGGCGAAATTGAAAATTATGGTTCACAGCACAATGTTTTCAACAACTTGTTTACCATTAATTTCGACGGTCGATTTGGTAATGAAGACGAATGGGGATTGAACATCATCTTAGGTAATGAATTTAATGACGAAAACATTCGTACTTGGGACTATTATGCAAGCAATTTTAATTTCCCTGGATTCCCGACCATTGGAAATGCCACTAACTTGGCCAGTGCTAATGAATATACAAGAAGAGAACGTACAGTAGGTTTCTTCGGAAGTGTATCTGCATCCTGGAAAGATCAGTTGTATTTAACTGTTACAGGACGTAATGACTACGTATCTACTATGCCTAGAGGAAGCCGTAGTTTCTTCTATCCTTCAGTTTCTTTGGGATGGGAATTCACTAAATTACCATTCTTGGAAGGCAACAGTGTAATCAACTATGGTAAATTAAGAGGCTCATTTGCACAGGTAGGTCAAGCTGGTACTTATTACAACAACTTCTACTATACACCTTCTTACGGAGGAGGTTTCTTGGCCTACACTCCGGTATCTTATCCGCTTCCAAGTGGTGTTTCATCATACGTACCATATTATGTAGTATATGATGAGAATCTTAAGCCGCAAAATACAGTAAACTATGAAGCCGGTATTGATTTGCATTTATTCAACAGCAGAATCAAAATGGAATATACCTATAGTTTACAGAATGTTAAAGATCAGATATTCTCTGTACCGACAGATGGTGCTATAGGTTATCAATATATGATGACAAATGCCGGAAAGATGCGTACCCATGCACATGAATTCTCTATCAATGCAGCTATTCTGCAAAGTAAAGATTATGATTTGAATTTGGGTATCAACTTTACCAGAATCCTCAACAAGGTTATTGAACTTGCACCGGGTGTAGAATCTATTATGTTGGGTGGATTTGTTGAGCCGCAGGTTAGAGCACAGGCTGGATGTACTTATCCTAATATCTATGGTGCTGCATTCAAGCGTGATAGCGAAGGAAACATGTTATTGCTTAATGGCTTACCACAAGCAACAGGAGATAGCCAGAACTTAGGTAACTGTTCACCGGATTTCACAACTGGTATCACTTTTGGTGGACGCTACAAACGTCTTTCTTTAGCTACTACATGGAGCTGGCAGCAAGGTGGAAAAATGTATCATGGTACAAACATGACATTAAACTATTTCGGTGCAACAAAAGAATCTCTTCCATACCATGAAGGAACAATGGTAGCAGAAGGTATTGATGAAGCTACAGGAGAAAAGAACACGGTTGAAGTTAGCAAGCAAGCTTATTATCAGGAATATTACAACATTTCTGAATCTGGTATTTATGATACTAGCTTCGTAAAATTGCGCGATGTAACACTGACATACCAATTACCAAAGATGGGAATTTTCGACATTTCTGTATATGGATTTGCTCGTAATATCTTAATCTGGGCTAATCTGCCGAATTTTGACCCGGAATCATCACAGGGTAACAATAACATGAGTGGATATTTTGAACGCTTCTCTGTTCCTAATACTTCAAGCTTTGGTGGTGGACTTACTATTAAATTCTAAAATAAATACGATTCAAATATGAAGAAATATATATTATCCGTTTTATCTATTGCATTTCTCGGACTCACATCTTGTACCGAGGATATAATGGATGACATCAATAAGGATAACCAACATCCTTCTCCTGAAAATGTATCAGCCGCACTTCAGCTGACAGATGCAATTATGGCTACAGGTTTCAGTACAGTATCAGGAGACTATGCTTTTTATCTTTCCTCTCTTACCGAACAAGAAATTGGAGTTGGAAATAACCAGTTAATGAGAGCAGAGTTACGTAACTCTGCGGAATGGGCAGCATCTACGACTTTCAATAACGTATGGAATGCAACCTATGGAAATCTTATGAACATCCGCCAAATGATTGAAAAAATCACGACGGGAACCCAAGGTAACGCCGAAAAATATGACTTATTGGGTATGGCACAAACTTTGGAAGCTTTGAATTTTGGAATATTGACAGATATGCATGGAGATATTCCATATAGCGAAGCATTACAGGGCCAAGAAAACCTTCAACCCAAACTGGATGCACAGAAAGATGTTTATACAGGTATATTAAATACCCTTGAAGATGCTATAAAGAATCTTGAAAAAGGTAAAGATTTAGAGTCTGCCGGAAATCAGGATATTGCTTTTGGAAATGATAATGAACAGTGGATGGCTACAGCTTACGCTTTGAAAGCTCGCTATTTATTGCATCAATTAGCTGTTACAGAAGATAAAACAGCATTATTGACAGAAGTGAAGAAAGCCGCAGAAAAAGCAGTAGAATTGAACTTTAAAGGTTTTTTGATTAAAGAATTCAATGGAGTTACTTGTGACAATCCTTGGAGTGCATATATATGGAGTAGAGAATATACAGCTTCTTCCAAGACTGTAACAAATCTGATGGGAACAGATGATCCTCGTTTACCTTATTACATTTATAAAACAGATAAGTCAGAAGGAGGGTCATATCAACCTGGAGATGAAGAAATCGCGCAGGTTGCCGATGGAAGTCTTGCCTATCCCGCATGGTACGACTTAGGCTCACAGCCTATTCACATGTTCAGCGTTTCTGAATTATATTTTATTCTTTCAGAAGTTAAATTACGTCTTAATGAAGACGCCACTACCGAATTCCAAAAGGCTGTTGCAGCTTCTGTAAGTGAAATTATGGGTTGGTTTGATGATGATACAGATGCCAGCGCTTACGCCAGCTCATTAGGAACACCAACACTTCAAAAGGTATTCGAACAGAAATATATCGCTCAAAGCGTAGATGAGCAAGTGGAAACTTATAATGATTTACGCCGTGTAAAAGCAATGGGTGAAAATTATATTGTCTTGACAAATCCGTATAACACTCAAGGAGGAGTCAACCGATTCCCAGAACGTTTACCATACGGAAATAGTAGCGTATTAAGTAATCCTAATATCAGCAGTGTTTATGGAGATGGATATTATATCTACTCTGAAAAGACATGGATAAACGGCGGTAAATAAACCTTCCCTTCCATCTTTTTAAGAAGAAATAGAACTACCCAAGTTTGCGTATTCTGCACATTCTTGGGTAGTTTTTTATTTTCCCGTCGACAAACTTTTATTCATAACCATACCATAACTTACTCACAATTCTAATGCATCATATAACACGCAAAAAACCGGAATCACATTTCTGTAATCCCGGTCTTCATTATACTAAGTATTATAATCTGTTTCTAATCAGAACAATTTAGCAGGATATTCACCAGCATCTACCAAAGCCTGAATCTTGTCAACTACACTCTGACGGTCAGCAGCGTATGTCACACCAAACCACTTAGAAGTAGTATCCAGTACTTTTACAGTAGCAGTTCCTTCATTAATCAGCTTGTTCACCATCAACGGAATGAAATATTCACATTTCAAGTTGCTGATATTTTCTTTCAGGAATTCAGCGAAATATTCTTCTGAATATTGGAAATAATCAGGAGTGAATCCCCACATATTCATTGAAACAGGAGTATTATCTTCAATACCAACCCATTCGCCATTTTCATCCTTATAAGAAACTACACCGTCTACACGCATAATTTCAGTACGTTCAACGACTGTTGTCAGATGAGCATTTTCATCAGTTGCACATACACCACGAGCTACCGTTCCACTTTCTGACAAAGTGTTTCCTACACGAAAACCTACCATGCTGTAGTCGTTCTTTGCACCTTCCGGCAATTCTGACAAGTATTTACCCAATACGGCAAAACTGTCACGTCCATAGAAGTCGTCAGCATTGATTACGGCAAATGGTTCTTTAATTACATTCTTACCCATCAACACTGCATGGTTTGTTCCCCAAGGTTTAACACGGCCTTCCGGACAAGTAAAGCCAGCAGGCAGGTCGTTCAAATCCTGGAACACAACTTCTACAGGAATATGATTTTCATATTTGCTTACAATCTTTTCACGGAAATCTTTTTCAAAATCACGACGGATTACGAAAACCAATTTCCCGAAACCACCACGGATAGCATCAAAAATTGAATAATCCATGATTGTTTCACCGTTAGGACCCAGTCCATCAAGCTGTTTTAAGCCACCGTAACGACTCCCCATACCGGCAGCCAGTACAAATAAAGTTGGTTTCATAGAATTGTATTAAAATTAGTAACTACGCAAAGGTAAACAAATAATGTGATTTCAACTCATTGTCATAAACAAAATGTATCACTTTTGGGTTCTTTTTTATATATTCGCATAACTAATGATTAAACTGTATATGAAAAAATATATAAAATGGGGAGGAATTGTATTAGCAAGTCCATTTATCCTTTTTATAGTCTTGTGTATATTAATCTATATACCTGCTATCCAGAATTTTATTGTGGATAAGGCGACATCATACGCTTCGCAAGCTACGAGGATGAACATTCATATACAACGAATTTCGCTTTCTTTTCCGCTAAATTTAGTAGTCCATGAAACCACGGTTACCAACCCTCAGGATACGCTCCTGAATGTGGAAAAACTAACCGTAAAAATTCAATTACTCCCTCTGGTAAAGAAGCAGATAGAGATTGACGGAGTGGAACTGAAAAACGCTTCGGTCAATACGGTCGACCTGATTGAAGGAATGTCCTTGCAGGGAAACCTGGGAGAACTTTTCTTGAAATCGCATGGAGTAGCCTTGACGCCGGAAACAGCTGTGCTCAACGAACTCACACTGAAAGATGCCAATCTGAAGCTATGCCTGGCAGATACAACCGCACAAGATACCACCCAAAGTGCACCTACATTCTGGAAGTTTAAATTAGAAAAGATTGATTTGGCAAATGTGGACTTTCAGATGGATATGCCACTTGACTCCATGAACTTAGGGCTTAAAGTCGGGAATGCTTCTTTAAGAGACGGACTGGTTGACTTGCATAAAGCGGCTTATTCCGCTAAAGAATTTAAGCTTTTACAGAGTGGATTATACTATAACTCAGGGAATACACCTCCTATAGAGAAGGGATTGGATCCGTCACATATTGCAGTGACCGACATCAATTTACAGATGGATTCTTTATATTATCAGGGGAATAACATCCGGGCATTACTGCATCAGTTCGAGCTGAAAGAGCGTTCGGGACTGGAAATCAAATCGACTGAGGGGCAATTACAGGCAGATGAGAAAGCCATACGTGTACCTTCTTTACAAATCAAAACTGCAAATTCTTTTCTGGCTCTCAAGGCTACGATAGACTGGTCGGTCACCGAACAGAATCAGGACGGCGTATTGAACGGTCAGTTCATGGCTGAAATCGGTAAAGCTGATTTGTTCAAACTGATTCCAGACATGCCACAAGAATTTATTCAATTCTTCCCTGCAGCTCCATTACAAGTTCGTATCGGGGTAGATGGAAGTCTGAGTGACCTGAAACTGACTACTTGCCAGGTTAAAATTCCCGATTGTTTCCGTATGGAAATGGACGGAACGGTAAAAAATGTGCTCGACAGTCTTTCCAGAGAGGGAGTGATCAACCTGAACTCGGATTTCTATAAAATGGATTTTCTGAGTAGCCTGACCGACGGAGTAGTTATTCCGTCAGGAATGAATATTCATGGAAAGGCCGGTATGAAAGGTAACGATTTGTTTACCGAAACTACCTTAAGCCAGAATGAAGGAAAAGTACAGCTAAATGCGGAATACAACCTCCTTAAAGAAGCTTATAAGGCAGATATGCAAATCAGTGAGCTAAACCTGCATGATTTCCTGCCAGCTGATTCGTTGTTTTATCTCTCTGCTGGTATGCAACTTGAAGGAGCAGGAACAGATATTTTTTCCAAACGAACTACATTAACAGCCAATGCCGCACTCAACCACCTTCAATGGGGAACCCGTGTCTTCTCTGGCGTACAGCTTAATGCAGCCCTGAAAGAATCAAAAGCGAACCTCAACTTGGATGTGAATGACAACCTGATGAATATCTCATCGCAGTTAGATGCATCCCTACACCCTTCTGCAATTGCTGCGGATATGTTGGTTCAAGTGAAGAATCTTGATTTATACGGAATGGGATTGCTCAGTTCTCCGTTAAGGACTACCGAAAATATCGACATTCACATGAGAACGGACATGAAAAAAAGTCACGGTATCCGTTTATCTGTAAAAGACATAAATTTAATCACTGAAAAAAAGACATTTAAGACGAAAGATATACATTTCGGCTTCAGCACTGCACGCGATTCTATCAGGAGCTACGCAAATGCGGGTGACCTGACGTTTCTATTCAGAAGCCGAGGAGGTATTGATGAGTTAGGTAATCAGATAACCAAACTGACGAATGCACTGAGCGCACAATGGAAGCAGAAATCAATTGATCAGGTTGCCCTTCGTGAGCTGTGGCCAGAAACCCAGTTCAGAATCTTTGCAGGAAAGGACAACCCCATTTCCAATACACTGGCCATCAAAAAGATAAACTTTAACCGCATGAATGTGAATATACGCACCTCCCCTGCAGAAGGATTGAATGCGTCGATGAATCTTTATGGATTAAAGACAGATAGTCTAGCGCTTGACACCATCTATTTCAATGCCACCCAACAGCCTGATAAGATTTTGTTTAACAGTGGAGTCATAGCCAATGACAAACCGTTCCAAGAAGCTTTCGATATTACACTGAATGGAGATATAGGAGCTGACAAAGCTAATGCTACTATTGAATATCTGAACGGTAAAAAAGAATGTGGAGTAAATATAGGTATGGTGGCTGGCCTGCAAAAAGGCGGAATCAGTCTCCACATCACCCCATTTGACCCTATCTTAGTGTACCGTAAGTTTACGGTTAATCCGGATAATTATATCTATCTGAGAGATGACGGACGAATCATGGCCAATTTGTCCATTTACGATGAATTGCGTACCGGACTGAGTTTCTATTCTACTCCAGATTCTACGGCACAGCAAGATTTGACTCTATCCCTGACTCAGATTAACATTGGAGAGTTCAAACGAGTGATTCCGTATATGCCAGACATCGAGGGCGTGATTAACTCTGAAGCACATTATGTGCAGACAGAAGACGGCATGGATCAGATTTCTCTTGAGAACAACATCAACCAGCTCAGATATAACGGGATAGCTTTGGGCGACTGGGCTTTGAGTGCGGTCTACCTTCCCAAACAAACCGGTGAACAGCATATCAACGGCCTCATCATGCAGAATGACAAGGAAGTAATCAGTATAGAAGGCTCATACTTCCCGGCTGAAGAGAAAGAACAAAAAGAGGATCGGATAGATGCACGTATGGCATTGCATCACTTCCCGCTGGAAATAGCAAACTCTTTTATTCCGGGTAAGATGGCTATGCTGAGTGGAGATATTGACGGTACCATGCAAATGTCCGGCAATGCTTCCCAACCGCTCATGAACGGAAAAATTAACCTGGATAGCGTAAATGTATACGTACCGCAAGCATCTCTGAACCTCCGATTTGATAACAAACCGGTGGAAATCAAGGACAGCAAGCTTACATTCAACCGTTTCAAGATCTTCACCAAAGGGAAAACTCCGTTCACCATTGACGGGGATGTGGACATGGCAGATTTCAGTCAGATGAAAATGAACCTGAAGATGGATGCCAACAATTTTGAATTGCTGAATGCCAAGCAGACCAAACAGTCGCTCGTATATGGGAAGTTGTACGTGGATTTCCACTCTACTCTTAAAGGTACACCCGATAACATGAATATACGCGGTAACATGAATATTTTGGGTAACAGTAACTTTACCTATATCCTACAGGATTCTCCGCTGACCGTAGAAGACCGTCTGGAAGAAACAGTAACCTTCACCAACTTCAGCGATACGACTTCTGCACAAAGAAGGGTTCTTCCAGCCCTCTCACTAGGAGGTATCGACATGCTGATGACCTTACACATAGACGAAGGGGTACAGTGCCGTGTCAATATGGATGAAAAAGGAAGCAACTACATGTACTTTGAAGGAGGTGGCGACTTGTCTTTCCAATATACTCCGGAAGGAAACATCATTCTGAACGGAAGGTATTCTCTTCTAAGCGGTGAAATGAAATACCAGCTCCCAATTATCCAGTTAAAGACCTTCCATATTCAAAGCGGAAGTTACATACAGTGGAATGGAAATGCGATGAACCCTCTCATGAGTATAAAAGCGACGGAAAGAATACGTTCTTCAGTAGCACAAGAAGGGCAGGCATCGCGCATGGTCAACTTCGATGTAGGTGTCAACATCACCAATACACTGGAGAATTTAGGATTTACCTTTATCATTGATGCTCCGGATGACGGTACCATGCAAAATGAATTGGCTTCCATGTCGGCTGAAGAAAAGAACAAGGTGGCTGTAACCATGCTGGTAACAGGTATGTACCTGACGGAAGGTAGTACACTGGGAGGTGGTGGAAGCAGTGTCATGAACTCTTTCTTGCAAGACCAGATTTCCAAAGTGGCTGGAAGTGCCCTCAAGACCATTGATGTGAATTTCGGTATAGAAACCAATAATGGAGAAGAAACCGGACAGACATCTACGGATTATAACTTCCAGTTTGCCAAGAGATTCTGGAACAACCGTATCCGAGTGGTAATTGGTGGAAAAGTATCCACCGGCAATAATGTGCAGCAGGACGAGTCATTCATTGATAATATCTCATTAGAATATCGTCTGGACAACAGTGGTACTCGCTACGTCAAGCTTTTCCATGATAAGAACTACGAAAGTGTGCTCGATGGAGAAGTAATAGAAACCGGAGCCGGTATTGTACTGCGCAAGAAAGTTAGTAAAGTGGGCGAACTGTTTATTTTCAGAAAGAAGAAAAAACCACAGCCTGAAGTCGAAAAAAAAGAAGAAGATGAAAATGAGGAAGAGAAGAATAAATAAACTGTTACTGACAGGACTTCTGTTATTTATCATAACCGGATGTTCCACAACCAAGCATCTTCCGGAAGACGAGTTGCTCTATATCGGTACACCGACTCCTAAAATTGTGGGATACAATGAAGCCGATAATGGAGAAGCTACTTTGGAAGAAGTACAAGGCGCATTGAACGTGGCACCGAACAATTCATTTTTCGGCAGCCCCAACCTCCGTATCCCTTTCCCATTAGGACTATGGGTGTATAACCGGTTTGAACGATACGAAAAAGGTATTGGTAAATGGATTTTCAAGAAACTGGCTGCCGACCCGATTTATGTATCTACCGTTAACCCTGATACCCGTACAAAGGTAGCAAGTAACGTTTTACGTGAAAATGGCTTTTTCCAAGGCAACGTGACAGTGCAAGTAGATACAGCCAAGAACCCGAAGAAAGCCAAATTAAATTATACCATATACACCGGACAACGTTACAAATTAGACTCCGTTACCTATGTAGGATTTTCACCCAAGGAAGACAGTCTGATTCATGCTACATATAGTAAACGCCTGTTAATAAAAGAAGATGCGTTCACTGTCAATAAATTGGACGAAGAAAGGAATCGCCTGGTAGAACTATTCCGTAACAACGGATATTATTTCTATCGCCCAGATTTTATTACGTTCATGGCCGACACATTGATTCGTCCCGGTTATGTCAACTTAAGAGTTGTACAGAAACATAATATTCCGGAAGAGGGATTGCGTACTTACTATATTGGAAAGACAAGCATCAATCTAGTAGGACATAATGGAGAACAACCCAATGATTCATTGAATTTTCATAACTTCACCATTAATTATGCAGGAAAAAAGCCGGGCATACGATATGGGGTACTCCGCCGACGTTTTCTTTATAAAAGCGGAGAAATGTATTCTCAGCAACGCCAGAACTATACCCAGCAGGCATTGTCCAGATTAGGCGTGTTCAAATACAATGATTTCAATTACACTCCTCGTCCGGGAAGAGATACCCTGGACATTACGGTCAATGCCATGTTCGACCTGCCTTATGACAGCGAACTGGAACTTAATGTCACCACCAAGAGTACCAAGCAAACAGGGCCGGGAGCCAAATTCAATCTTTCAAAGAAGAATTTCAAAAGAATGGGTGCTTCCTTGAACTTAGAGTTGAAAGGTTCATACGAATGGCAGACCAGTTCTACTGTAGACGGGGAAAGTTCTGTGATGAATTCTTACGAGCTGGGAGCTGCCCTCTCTCTGAATTTTCCACGACTGGTTTTACCATGGATTAGAAATCGGGTAGACCCCTTCCGTTTCCCGTCTGAAACCAACTTTAAGATTTACGCAGAACAGGTGAATCGTGCCCGCTACTTCAAGATGTTGTCATTTGGAGGTACTGTATCCTATAGTTTTCAACCGAAACGCAGTATTAAGCATACCGTAACTCCAATTCACCTGGCATTCAACACTTTGCAGCACCGTACCGCACGCTTTGACTCCATTGCCAATGCCAACCCGATGCTGTTCCATAGTTTGGACGACCAGTTCATTCCGTCACTGACCTACACGGTTACTTACGACAACAGCTACCGGAAGAAAAAGAACCGTGTGTGGTGGGAAAACTCGCTCACCTCTGCCGGAAATGTGACATCCGTCATTTATGCGGCTTTTGGACAGAAATTCAGCAAAAAGGAGAAGGAACTATTGGGAAATCCGTTTGCACAGTTCCTGAAATATTCTTCAGAAGTAAGATATACCTACCACATCAGTGAAAAGCAACAGTTAGCTACCCGACTGATGGGAGGAGTGATATGGGCATACGGCAACAAGACAATCGCACCTTATAGCGAACAGTTCTATGTGGGAGGTGCCAACAGTATTCGTGCCTTTACCGTACGCTCCATCGGTCCGGGAAGATTCCACCCGGCTAATAATTCCGGTTATTCCTACGTGGATGAAACAGGAGACATCAAACTGGAAGCCAACCTGGAATACCGTTTCCGCATCTTTTCAAATTTTATGGGAGGAAACTTAAACGGAGCAGCTTTTTTAGATGCAGGAAATGTATGGCTTATGCGCAAGGATGAAGCTCGCCCCGGTGCAGAATTCAATCTCCGGCATTTCTTTGACAGCATTGCATTGGGAACTGGAATAGGAATTCGTTATGACCTTTCCTTCCTGATTCTGAGACTGGACTTCGGTTTTGCCCTTCATGTGCCATACGATACCGAAAAGAGTGGATACTATAATATCCCTAAATTCAAGGACGGAATGGGTATTCATTTTGCCATTGGTTATCCTTTCTAAAAACAGAGCAAACAGCCTGACAAGAAAAATTAATGAAAATACAGATTCATGAATCAAAATAAATGGCTACATTTGCAGCGTTTTTGAAGGTATTAGCATGAATAAGTGGAAGATTTTTGCTTGTATATCCCTAATTACTCTTATGAGCGTACTCGTAGGAGCAAACTTCTTTGCACTTTATTCCACCGTGCTCAATGAGAACAATACCACAGAGGAAACCGAATCGGCTGATTTCATCTACCAGCATCCGGATAATATTCCTTCAAAAACGCTTGACTTTCTGATAGCCAACAGACAAGCAGATATTCCGCAGAGAATTTTATTCATACAAACCCAAAAAAACCTGGACGGTAAATTTTTCTTGCCGGTATTCTCGTTTGGACAAGACTTCATTTCCAGACCACCCACACATTTAGGGCTGGTCTGTTCTGTATATTCCACACATCCTTATACACAATTAGATAAATTCTATTATCTATATACCCTCAAAAAAATCCTTATTTAATACTATCTAAGAACAGTTTAAAATAGATTGTTCCGATACATTGCAGACAGAGGCTTGCGATGTAACGGAAGTAGTTTGTCATCTATATGTATCATCAAAAATTTTTAGATATATGTTTTTTACATTTATTATTGTCGTTATTCTGACTGCTATCGTCCTTGTTGTGGTAGCAATGACCATTGCAAAATTACTTGCTCCACGGTCATTCAATCCGCAGAAGGGAGAACCGTACGAATGTGGTATTCCTACGCGTGGACAATCATGGGTGCAATTCAAGGCAGGTTACTACCTGTTTGCTATCTTGTTCCTGATGTTCGACATTGAAACGGTATTTCTCTTTCCTTGGGCTGTAGTGGCCGGCCAGGTAGGAGTATATGCACTGGTCAGTGTAGGTTTCTTCCTGGTAGTTTTAATTTTGGGCCTGGCATACGCCTGGCGGAAAGGAGCTCTTGAATGGAAGTAAAAAAAGCTACCTCTATTCGTTCTATGGAGTATGAGGACTTCAAGAACAATGATTATCTGGAAGACATGGTACGTCGGCTGAACATGGACGGTGCCGGAATCGTACTGGGAACAGTGGACGAACTGATTAACTGGGGACGAAGCAATTCGCTCTGGAGTCTGACGTTCGGAACCAGCTGTTGTGCCATCGAATTTATGGCATTAGGCGCAGCCCGTTATGACATGGCCCGCTTCGGGTTTGAGGTAACCCGAAACTCTCCTCGTCAGGCCGATATGATCATGGTGCTGGGAACCATCACACACAAAATGGCTCCGGTATTGAAACGTCTGTATGACCAGATGGCCGAACCTAAATACGTAGTGGCAGTAGGTGGATGTACCATCTCCGGAGGTCCTTTCATCAAATCTTACCACGTAGTAAACGGTATCGACAAGATTATTCCGGTAGACGTGTACATTCCGGGATGTCCTCCCCGACCGGAAGCATTCTTCTATGGCATGATGCAACTCCAACGTAAAATCAAAGTGGAGCGCTTCTTAGGAGAAGTAAACCGTAAAGAAAAAGAGGAATAAACCCTACGTAAAAAGAAAAAATGCAAATGGAAATTGAAAAAATAACAAGCATTATTCCTGAAGCCGAAATCAGCCAGACAGGAGAGACTGTCGTAAAAGTTCCGGCAGAAAAGTTACACCAGATAGCTGAGACACTGCTGAATGACAAAGAAAACCCGATGGATTTCTTGCGTGACATCGTAGGAATGGACTGGGGTGAAGAAGGCTTGGGTGCGCTTTATTTACTGGAATCTACCCGCACGAGGGCAAGAATCACACTCAAAGCGGTAACAACAGACCGTGAAAAGGCATTACTTCCCACAGTAAGCGACTTGTGGAAAACCGCTCTGATTAAAGAACGTGAAGTGTACGACTTCTTCGGTATCTGCTTCCTGAATCATCCGGATATGCGCCGTATCTTCTTGCGTGAGGACTGGATTGGCTATCCTATGCGAAAGGATTATGACATGAACTCCAACCCGCTTCGGATGGACAACGAGGAAAATGCCGATATGACAGATGAATACTTTCTCCGCCCCGACGGCACACTTGAAGGCCGTAAGAACGTGGTGTTTGGAGAAGATGATTTTGTAGTAAATATCGGGCCGCAGCACCCTTCTACACACGGTGTATTGCGTATGCGTACCTCTCTTGAAGGAGAAAACATCCGCAAGATTGACCCGATACTGGGATATATCCACCGAGGCATCGAAAAAATGAACGAAAGCCTCACCTACCCGCAGACATTAGCCTTGACCGACCGTCTGGACTACCTGAGTGCTCACCAGAATCGCCATGCGTTGTGTATGTGTATTGAAAAAGCTGCCGGAATAGAAGTACCGGAACGTGCCCAGTACATCCGTACCATCATGGACGAGTTGCAGCGTATCGACTCACACTTGCTGTTCTACTCCTGTCTGGTCATGGATATGGGTGGACTGACTCCTTTCTTCTATGGTTTCCGTGAACGTGAGATGATTCTGGATATTTTTGAAGAAACTACCGGAGGCCGTCTGATTCAGAACTACAACATGATTGGAGGTGTACAGGCTGACATCCATCCTACCTTCCAGCAGAAGGTGAAAGACTTTATCAAACACCTGCGCAGTGTAATTCAGGACTATCATGACATCTTTACTTCAAACGTCATTGCCGATACCCGTCTGAAAGGTGTAGGAGTTTTGTCAAAGGAAGATGCCATCTCACTGGGATGTACAGGAGGTACCGGACGTGCTTCCGGATGGGCCAACGACGTGCGCAAGCATCATCCGTACGCACTCTACGACAAGGTGGACTTTAAGGAGATTGTGTACACGGAAGGTGATTCCTTTGCCCGTTACATGGTACGTATGGACGAAATCATGGAGTCTTGCCATATCATCGAGCAACTGATTGACAATATTCCGGAAGGAGAATTCCGTGCCAAGACCAAACCCATCATCAAGTTGCCGGAGGGTGTATTCACTTCATCGGTAGAAACCAGTCGTGGTGAGTTTGATGTGATATTGGAGAGCCATGGTGATAAAGTTCCTTACCGTCTGCACTACCGTTCCACCGGACTTCCGTTGGTTCACGCCATGGATACCGTTTGCCGTGGAGCTAAAATTGCCGACTTAATTGCCATTGGAGGTACACTCGACTTTGTCATCCCTGACATTGACCGTTAATCTCCACACAAACTTCAGGAACAATCATTACAGAAAACTGAAAAAATAAAAGAATTATGTTTTTAGATTATTATAATCTCAGCCCGCTGCTCATGCAGATTCATGCATTCCTTTGCAGTGTAATGCCTGAATGGCTGGCACTTACATTGGAAGGACTCGCTGTGGGAGTATTTATCCTCGTCATGTACGCGGTACTGGCCATCATTCTTATCTACATGGAACGTAAAGTCTGTGCGGCTTTCCAGTGCCGTATCGGCCCGAACCGTGTAGGAGGAAAAGGAGGTTTGCTGCAAGTACCTGCCGACGTATTGAAAATCCTTACCAAGGAAATCATCAGCCTGAAGCATTCCGACCATTTTCTTTATGCTTTGGCTCCGTTCCTGGTAATTCTTGCTTCCATTCTGACATTCTCTTGTCTTCCATGGAATAAAGGTGGAGAAATCCTTCACATGAACATCGGTATCTTCTTTGTGCTGGCAGCTTCTTCCATCGGTGTATTGGGTATCTTGCTGGCCGGATGGAGTAGTAACAGCAAATATACATTGATTGGTGCCGTACGAAGTGGAGCCATGATTATCAGTTACGAGCTTTCTATCGGCCTCAGTGTACTGACCATGGTCGTAATGAGTGGTGCCATGGATATTCAGACCATCGTAGAAGGTCAGGCCAACGGATGGAACATTTTCAAAGGACACATTCCTGCCATCATGGCTTTCGTCATCTACCTGATTGCCGGAAACGCGGAAGCTAACCGCGGTCCGTTCGACTTGGCAGAAGCAGAACAGGAGTTGACCGCCGGATACCACACGGAATATTCGGGTATGCATTTCGGCTTCTTCTATCTGGCCGAATACTTGAACCTGTTCATTACTGCCGGTATCGCCACTACACTGTTCTTGGGAGGCTGGATGCCCTTGCACATTGCCGGACTCGACGGACTGAACATGGTGATGGACTACATCCCCGGATTTGTATGGTTCATTGGAAAGACCTTCTTCATCGTCTTCCTGCTCATGTGGATTCGCTGGACCTTCCCCCGTTTGCGTATCGATCAGGTACTGACACTGGAATGGAAATACCTGATGCCGCTCTCGCTGGTCGTATTGTTATTAATGACCGTATGCAAAGTATTTGGTCTGACATTTTGATTAAAAATTTTTGACTATGAATGGATTTAAAGAATATTTAAAAGGATATGTCGGTGGAGTCAAGAGTCTGCTGGTAGGTATGCGCACTTCCATGAAAGTGTTCTGCCAGAAGAAAATTACCGAACAGTATCCTGAAAACCGCCATACTACACTTCACATTCCGGAACGTCACCGGGCCATGCTGGTGATGCCGGTGGATGAAGAAGGAAATCACCATTGCATTGCCTGCGGACTTTGTCAGATGAGCTGCCCGAACGACACCATCCGGCTGACCACGGAAATGCGTGAGACGGAAGACGGTAAAAAGAAAAAATTCCTGGTGAAATACGAGTACAACTTAGGCTCTTGCATGTTCTGCATGCTGTGCGTCAATGCCTGTCCTCACAATGCCATTCAGTTTACGAATGACTTTGAGAATGCGGTATTCCAGAAAGAAAAACTCGTCATGACACTGAACAAGAAATAAATAAAACGAAACGGATATGAATATATCACTTCAAGAAATCGTATTTTATATCGTAGGAGCCTGTATCATTGCTTGTTCCATTTTAGCTGTCACTACAGGAAAAATCCTGCGTGCCGCTACTTATCTGCTGTTCGTTCTTTTAGGTACGGGAGCCATCTACGGAATCCTGGGCTATACCTTCCTGAGCGCTGTACAGCTGATGGTTTACGCCGGAGGTATCGTGGTGCTGTATGTATTCTCCATCCTGCTGACCCAGTCGGACAAGAATATGAAGTACAAAATAAACCGCGCCAAGTTCATCAGTGTATTGCTGACCATTGTTATCGGTGCAGCTCTCGTGCTTTTCTTAGTTATGACCAACGGATTTGCCCTGAACCTGATTCCACAGGGAGTCGAACTTCCGGTAGAAAACATCGGACATGCCTTGATTGGTACAGGGAAATACCAGTTTGTATTACCATTTGAGGTAGTCAGTGTATTGCTCTTAGCTTGTATGATTGGTGCGATACTGATTGCACGTAAACAAAAATAACACAGTAAGATTATGGAAATAGAAATTCATGTAGTTCACTACCTCGTCATCAGTACCGTTATGTTGTTTTGCGGCATCTACGGATTCTTTACCCGCAAAAACTTGCTGGCTTTACTGATTTCGGTAGAATTGATGCTTAATGCAACCAACATCAATTTCGCGGTATTCAACCGTTATCTTTTCCCCGGACAACTGGAAGGCCATTTCTTCAGCCTGTTCGGCATAGCCATTGCCGCAGCTGAAACGGCTGTAGCCATTGCCATCATTATTAATGTGTATCGCAACCTGAAACAGGTGCTTACCGATGATATTACTGACTTGAAAGGATAACTTTCTCACATTTTATTCAATTGCTTATGGATTATACAATTCTGATACTTGCCCTCCCGGTGCTGAGCTTCCTGGTTCTGGCATTGGCCGGCATGAAAATGCCTCATCGAGTAGCAGGCACAATCGGTACCCTATCGTTAGGAGCGGTAGCCGTGCTGAGCTATCTGACGGCATTCAATTATTTCTCTGCTCCACGTACTGCCGAAGGTCTCTACCCTACGCTGACTCCGTGGAACATTGAATGGCTGCCGTTCACTTCCTCCCTTCACATCGACATGGGTATTTTGCTCGATCCGATTTCCGTCATGATGCTGGTGGTTATTTCCACAGTGTCACTAATGGTACATATCTATTCTTTCGGCTACATGAAAGGTGAAGTCGGCTTCCAGCGGTACTACGCTTTTCTGTCGCTGTTTACCTTCTCTATGTTAGGTCTGGTGGTAGCTACCAACATTTTCCAGATGTATGTGTTCTGGGAACTGGTAGGTGTGTCTTCCTATCTGCTTATTGGTTTCTACTACACCAAACCGGAAGCAATCGCTGCCAGCAAGAAGGCCTTTATCGTCACCCGTTTTGCTGACTTGGGCTTCCTGATTGGTATCCTTATCTACGGATACTACATGCAGACTTTCACCTTCAACCCTGGAACCGAACGCCTGATGCAGGCCGGAATGGTGCTGCCCTGGGCATTGGGACTGATGTTCATCGGTGGTGCCGGAAAGAGTGCCATGTTCCCGCTGCACATCTGGTTGCCGGATGCCATGGAAGGCCCGACACCGGTATCTGCCCTGATTCATGCCGCTACCATGGTAGTAGCCGGAGTGTATCTGGTAGCCCGTATGTTCCCCTTGTTCATCGGCTTCGCGCCGCACACACTCCACTTGGTAGCCTGGGTAGGTGCTTTCACCGCATTCTATGCCGCAAGCGTAGCTTGTGCACAGAGTGACATCAAACGTGTACTGGCCTTCTCTACCATCTCACAGATTGGTTTCATGATGGTGGCATTAGGTGTATGCACGGCTGCCAACCCGCACGAAGGCGGTTTAGGTTACATGGCCGGTATGTTCCACCTGTTCACACACGCCATGTTCAAAGCCCTGCTCTTCTTGGGAGCCGGATGCATCATCCACGCCGTACACAGCAACGAAATGGAAACCATGGGCGGTCTGCGCAAATACATGCCGATTACCCACATCACCTTCCTGATTGCCTGTCTGGCCATCGCAGGTATCCCTCCGTTCTCCGGATTCTTCTCAAAAGACGAAATCCTGACCGCCTGCTTCCAGTACAGCCCCGTGATGGGATGGATTATGGCCATCATTGCCGGAATGACTGCTTTCTATATGTTCCGCTTGTACTACTGCATCTTCTGGGGAAAGGAAAACAAGGAACTGCATGCACACCACATGCCGCATGAAAGTCCGCTGACCATGACCTTCCCGCTGATGTTCCTGGCGCTGGTCACCATCGTAGCCGGTTTTATTCCTTTCGGACATTTCGTTTCAGCCAACGGTGAATCCTACGACATCCACCTCGACTGGACAGTAGCCGGTACGAGTATCGCTATTGCCGTCATCGCCATTGCCCTGGCTACCTGGATGTACGCCCGCGAACAGCAGCCTGTGGCCGACATGCTCGCCACACGCTTCAGCACTCTGCACCGTGCGGCCTACAAGCGTTTCTACATGGACGAAATCTGGTTGTTCGTGACCAAGAAGATCATCTTCCGCTGCATCTCTACTCCGCTGGCATGGTTTGACCGCCACGTCATCGACCAGTTCATGAATTTCATGGCCTGGGGTACCAACGCAGCCGGAGAGACCGTACAGCCCATACAAAGTGGAAAGGTACAAACCTACACGCATTATTTCCTGGCAGGAATCATTGTCCTGACAATTATCTTGCTGTTGAACTAAAAAAGAAGAACTTATACGCTTATGAATATATTAAGTCTTTTCGTATTGATACCCCTGCTGATGTTGTTGGGACTATGGATTGCCCGCAACGTCAATCAAGTCAGAGGAGTGATGGTGGCCGGTTCCACTTTATTGCTGGCACTTGCGGCTTACCTCACGGTGTCTTACATCGGACAGCGCCATGCGGGAGCTACAGCTGAAATGCTTTTCACAGACAGCATCGTATGGTATGCCCCGCTTCACATCTGTTACTCTGTAGGAGTAGACGGTATCTCCGTAGTGATGCTGCTGCTGAGTGCCATCATCGTATTTACCGGTACATTCGCTTCCTGGAAGCTGAAACCGCTCACCAAAGAATATTTCCTGTGGTTCACCCTGCTGAGCACCGGAGTATTCGGATTCTTCATCTCAACCGACCTGTTCACCATGTTCATGTTCTATGAAGTGGCTTTGATTCCGATGTACCTGCTGATTGGTGTGTGGGGAAGCGGCCGCAAGGAATACGCCGCCATGAAGCTGACCTTGATGCTGATGGGTGGTTCTGCCTTCCTGCTGATTGGTATCCTGGGCATCTACTACGGAGCCGGAGCCGAGACGATGAATATCCTGGAAATCGTGCAGCACAAGATACCGACCGAAATGCAACGTATCTTCTTCCCGATGGTCTTCCTGGGATTCGGTGTGCTGGGTGCCTTGTTCCCCTTCCACACATGGAGCCCCGACGGTCATGCTTCTGCCCCCACGGCCGTAAGTATGCTGCACGCCGGTGTATTGATGAAATTAGGAGGTTACGGATGTTTCCGCATCGCCATGTACCTGATGCCGACCGGTGCCGCTATCTGGGGTGATTTCTTCCTGGTACTGACCACCATTTCCGTGGTGTACGGAGCGTTCAGTGCCGTGGTACAGACCGACTTGAAATACATCAACGCCTACTCTTCTGTAAGCCACTGCGGACTGGTATTGTTCGCTCTGCTGATGATGACGCGCGTGAGTGCTACCGGTGCCATCCTGCAGATGTTGAGCCACGGCTTGATGACCGCCTTGTTCTTTGCCCTTATCGGTATGATTTACGGCCGTACGCACACCCGTGACATCCGCCATCTGGGCGGACTGATGAAAATCATGCCTTTCCTGGCCGTGGGTTATGTCATTGCCGGTCTGGCCAACTTAGGTCTGCCCGGTCTGAGCGGCTTCGTGGCTGAAATGACCGTATTCGTAGGTTCATTCCAGAATCCGGACCTGTTCCACCGCACTTGTACCATCATCGCCACGATGAGTATTGTCATCACGGCCGTGTACATCCTGCGTGTAGTAGGAAAAATCCTGTATGGCACCTGCCAGAACCCGGAACACCTGAAACTGACCGACGCTACCTGGGACGAACGTTTTGCCGTAATCTGCCTGATTATGGCTGTAGCCGGACTGGGACTCGCTCCTTACTGGGTCAGCCATGTCATCAGCGGAAGCGTAGAACCTATTATCAGCCAACTTATCCGATAACCTGAATAAACTAAAAGAAATTATATGAGCGAATTATTAACCATGCAGGCTGAAATAAGCCTGGTCGCCATTATCCTCTTCATGCTGTTGGCAGACTTGATACTGAAAACGCCTAATCACAAGCCGCTTCAGACGCTGGCCTGCACACTGATGGTCGTACAACTGGCCTTAAACATTGTACCCGCCAGCGGAGAAGCCTTTGGAGGAATGTATCATGCCAGCCAGATGGCATCTGTTGTAAAAACCATACTGACTGCCGGCACGCTGCTCGTATTCCTGCAGTCAGGGGAATGGCTCTCACGCGAAGATACCCGTCACAAAGCCGGAGAATTCTATATGCTCACGCTCAGCACGCTGCTGGGCATGTATTTCATGGTCAGCGCAGGCAGCTTCATTCTGTTCTACGTGGGCCTGGAACTGGCCAGTATCCCGATGGCCTGTCTGGTGGCTTTCGACAAATACCGCCATCACAGCGCGGAAGCAGGAGCCAAGTTCATCCTGAACTCCATGTTCTCTTCTGCCCTGATGCTTTATGGCATCTCCATGGTATACGGTACAACCGGTACCACCTACTTTGCCGATATCACCACAGCCCTGACCGGAACCCCGCTCCAGGTAATGGCGATGGTGTTCTTCTTTGCCGGACTGGGCTTCAAGCTGAGTCTCGTACCTTTCCACATGTGGACACCCGATACCTATCAGGGAGCTCCGACCAATGTATCGGCTTACCTGTCAGTCATCTCCAAAGGTGCAGCCGCCTTTGCGCTGATGAGCATCCTGGTAAAAGTATTCGGACAGATGGTAGCCGACTGGAGTCTCTTGCTGAGCATCGTCATTGTGGTCACCATCACCATTGCCAACATCTTTGCCATCCTTCAGGAAGACCTGAAACGCTTCATGGCTTACAGTAGTATCTCACAGGCCGGTTATATCATGCTGGCTGTACTGGGAGGAAATGAACAGGGAATGGCTTCACTGGTGTACTACATCGTGGTCTATATCGTAGCCAACCTGGCTGTGTTCGGTGTCATCAGCACCATAGAGCAGCACACCGGAGGAAAGGTGGACAGAAGTACCTACAACGGATTGTACAAGACCAACCCACGCCTGAGCTTCGTCATGACACTGGCGCTGTTCTCACTGGCCGGTATCCCTCCGTTTGCCGGATTCTTCTCTAAATTCTTCGTCTTTGCCTCTGCTTTCCACAGCGGCCACTGGCTGGTAGTGTTCCTGGCATTGGTAAATACGATTATTTCACTCTACTATTACCTGCTGATTGTGAAAGCCATGTACATCACTCCAAACGATGCACCGGTAGCCACCTTCCGCACACCGGCTCTGGCCCGTACAGGTCTGTTTATCTGCCTTATCGGAGTCATTGTATTGGGTATCTGCAGTGGAGTGTATGAACTGCTTAATCATGTAGCTGGACTGGGATTTTAACCTCACATACCCCTATCAAAAGGAACAGAAAAGGCTGTCTCACAATGAGATGGCCTTTTCTGTTTCTTTTGATGGAAGAAAACTAAAACGATAAAATATTTTTAGTCAAAATAGTTAAACAACTATTTTTTTAGAAACAGCGAATAATAAAATAAATTTATTCCAAAACATTTGTGTTTTATAAAAAAATATTACATTTGCGGCAAAGCTAAAATATAATATAAAACCATTATCAACACTAATCACTATGAGTTCAAAAACATGTTTTGCAAAAAGTAGTTGCATCGTATTGGCGAGTGCTTTTTTCTGCACCTCTTTGCCAGCTCTTGCAGCTTCTTCTACAGCCGGAACAAATCTGGCCATTCAGCAACAAGATCAGAAGCTAAAAGGACAAGTCATTGATGCCCAAACAGGCGACCCCGTAATCGGAGTAAATGTACTTGTAAAGGGAACTACTAACGGAACCATTACAGACATTGACGGAAAATATGAGTTAAATGCCCCAGCTGGTGCCGTACTCCAGATTTCTTTTATCGGCTACAAAACAGTAGAAATAACCGCTACCGCCAGTGAACAAACTATCAAGTTACAGGAAGATACTGAAACTTTGGAAGAAGTAGTTGTAGTAGGTTATGGTGTACAGAAAAAAGAGAGTTTAACCGGTGCCATGTCTACACTGAAGGAAAACAGACTGAAAGATGTTACTACCCCAACAGTGGAGAATATGTTAAACGGTAAAGTATCCGGAGTGTATGTAGCACCAGGTTCAGGACAACCGGGTTCCAATGGAGCCGTACAAATCCGCGGACGTGCCACTCTAAGTGGAAGTACCTCTCCGTTGTGGGTAATAGATGGAGTAATCGTGGGTGAAGACCCTGGTGTATTAAACCCATCGGATATTGAAAATATGACTATCCTGAAAGATGCTGCCTCTACTGCCATCTATGGTTCACAAGGTGCCAATGGTGTCATCATCGTAACTACCAAGATGGGTAAAAGCGAGAAAATGAAAATCAATGCCTCCATCAAGATGGGTGTCAGCACGATGACAAATGGAAAGATGGAAGTCATGAATGGAGCCGAACTATACGATTATTATGCTTCGTTCCCTAATCAGGAAAGCATCAAATTCTCACGCTGGAATCCTGAATTAAGAAACGCTAATTTTGACTGGGGAGAACTGGCCTCACAAGCAGGATTTACTCAGGACTATAATATTTCGTTATCCGGAGGAAGTGAGAAAATGAGTTCTTATTTCTCATTAGGATATTATAGTGAAGAAGGAACCGTAAAAGGTTATAAATATGACCGCTACAGCTTCCGTTACCGCTCTAATTACAAGCCGTTCTCCTGGCTGACTATCAAACCGAACATATCTGGTTCAATGAAAAACACGGATGATTCTCAATATGACTATACAGCCAAATATACAATGTTCCCTTGGGATAGTCCATACGATGAGGATGGCAACCTGGTTCCCGACCGTTACAGCGGATGGGTAGATAGCTCAGACTCAAATTACCTGAACTCCCTTTCTTACGGAAATCATACTACAAGAAAAACGTATGAATTCTCCGGAAACTTTGACTTTGATATAAAAATTACGGATTGGCTGACCTTTACATCTGTCAATAACTATCGCTGGACAGGATATTTCCAATCAGCCTATACAGACCCACGTACAGAAAGTGCATCTGGAGTACAAGGACGTGTAGAAGAAGAACAGACCAACAATATCCAACGATACACCAACCAGTATCTGACATTCAACAAGATGTTCGGGAAGCACTCCGTACAGGCATTGCTGGCGTATGAATTTATGGACACATCTGCCAAAGTTATCAATGCCAAAGGTACAGGTATTGTTTCCGGCTTTGAGGTACTGGATGCAACTGCTACCCCTGAAGAAGTAGGAGGCAACCTTACCGAATGGGCTAAACAGTCTGTTTTTGCCAAGGCAAACTATACTTACGACAACCGCTATCTTGCAGAAGTATCTCTGCGTAGAGATGGTGCCTCAAACTTTGGTGATGACAAGAAGTATGGTAATTTCTTCTCTATCAGTGGTGGATGGAACATCAACCGCGAAAAATGGTTCAAGGCCGACTGGGTAGACGTATTGAAACTGCGTGCTTCATACGGTTCTGTAGGTAACATTCCATATTCTAAATATCCGCAATACGGCTTGTATTCTGTTTCTTCCAACTACAATGGCATTCCTGCTATTCTTATCAGCCAGGTTGGCAATAAAGACCTGACTTGGGAACAGACTTACACCGCTGGAGTAGGTATTGATGCCAACTTCTTCAACAACCGTCTGCGCTTCGTCTTCGACTACTATAACAAATACACTTCCAATATCTTATACCAGGTTCCGGTTTCCGGATTGACAGGTATCACCAGCCGTTGGCAGAATGTAGGAGAAATGCGCAACTCAGGTATTGAAATCACCATTGGAGGAGACATTATCCGCACAAAAGACTGGTTGTGGAGTCTTGACCTGAACATGGGTTACAACAAGAACAAACTTGAAAAGCTATATGGTGATGATCCGAACATGATGATTATCGGTGGTGGTGGAAACGATACTACCATTGCGGGAGCTGCAGAAAAAGTATTGAAAGTAGGCTATAGCACTGACCGTTACTACCTGCGCGAATGGGCTGGCGTTGACCCGAAGAACGGAGCTCCATTATGGTACAAAAACGATGGTAGTGGAGAAACAACCAGTAATTATTCTGAAGCTAAACAAGTAATGACAGAAGCTACTTCACCAAAACTGTTTGGTGGATTCAATACCTCTCTGACATGGAAGAACATTGACTTGAACGCTTCATTCGGATTCTCACTCGGAGGTAAAATCTATAACTATTCCCGCCAGGAATACGACTCAGATGGTGCCTATACAGACCGTAACCAGATGAAGCTGATTGACGGTTGGTCACGCTGGGAAAAAGAAGGCGATATTGCCACTCATCCTGCTGCCTCTTACGGAAACAAGAGCAACTCAAACAAGGCATCTACCCGTTATCTGGAAGATGGAGATTACCTGAAACTGCGTTCTCTGTCTATTGGCTATAATTTAGACCTGTCTAAATATTATATCCAGAACATGCGTATTTATTTCACAGCTGAAAATGTATTTACACTTACAGGATTCTCAGGAATCGACCCTGAAGTCCCGGCATATTACGATGAAACTACCGGTACCTACAAGTCAATCGGTACTGCAGGAGCAAACCTTTATCCATCTACACGTAAATTCATGTTCGGTATCAATTTAACCTTCTAATTAGCACACATTTATGAAAAAGATAACTTCAACTATACTTTTATCCCTGAGTATCACAGGAGGAGTATTTACGTCTTGTGACATAGACCGATTCCCCAATAATTACATGGCAACCGACCAAGTAGCAGACAACCAGGAAGTACTTTTTGACAACATGCTGAACGGTATGTATGCACAGCTGAAAACATGGTCTGACCCTATGCACCGTTTAGGCGAATACGCTGGTGACAACATGATGATTCGCGGTGCCTCTACTGATGCCTTCTACGAATTCATCACTTACTCACGCACCCCAGATAACTACCGTCTGCAGAACTTCTGGGACTATGGATACAAAGCCATTGCACAGGCCTCAAATATCATTAACATGGCCAAAGATACAGATGACCCGGAAATTAAAAGCAAATTAGGAGAATGCTACTATGTACGTGGTATGATGTATTTCTACCTGTGCCGTGCTTTCGGGCGCCCTTATTATCAGGCTCCTGATAAGAATCTTGGAGTTCCTATCGTAAATGGAACTCCTAGCGAAGAGGAAATCTCAAACCTTTCTCTGCCAGACCGTTCTACGGTAAAAGATACTTATCAACAAGCGATTAATGACTTGCGTACAGCTGAAAGTCTGATTACAACCTCATTCAAGAGTGCGGACTATGCGTCAAAAGAAGCAGCTCAAGCCATGCTGTCACGAGTATATCTGTACATGAGTGGAACTTATGAAAATCCCAATACAGAATATGCCGACTCTGCACGCTATTATGCCGACCTCATCATTAACTCACCTCAATTCCGTTTGGTATCACGCGAGGATTACATGAAATCGGCCAGAACAGCTCCTGAAAACTATCCGGAAGCAATCTTTGTCATCAAACGTCTGGCCACCGACTTTCCCGGATTTGATTACTACTATGGCATCGGAGGTATGTACTCCAACATCGGTGGTATGGGATGGGGAGAAATGTATGCCAGTGCCAAGTACATCGAACTGCTGGATGAGACCAAACGTAACGACTGGAGAAAAGGTGATGAAGGAATTGTAGATGCTCGAGCTAAGTTCATTGAACCTCAATATATTACAGATGACAACGGAAAATACACAGAAGTTCTGCGTTTCATTACTCCCAATACTGCAGGAACAGGATATACTTATGTTCAGCTTCCTGTAAATGAGGGAAGAACAGAGTGCTGGACTGTAGACGAAAACAATAAGCCCAAAGACAGATATCCTATCAGCCTTTATTCAGGCCGCACTCCTGAAGAAGAATATTACACCATCAACTATAATGGTGCTACATACACAGGTGTAATTGATTATAAAATGGCTCTCAACAATGGTTACCCGATGTTCTACATCACTAAATGTTCACGCGAGGATAATCTGGAATCACAGCTGCATTCACCCATCATTTCACGACTGGATGAAATGTACCTGAACCGTGCAGAAGCTTACGTAAAACTAGGACAGCTTGAAAATGCAAGAATTGATGTCAATGAAATACGTACACGAGCCATCAAAAATGATAAGGCTGCCTACGATGCAAGTACATTCTCTGCTAACAACGCAGCTCAACTGGTAGACAAAGAACGTCAATTGGAACTGGCATACCAGGCAGAACGTAGCTACGACGTATTCCGTAACGGCGGTACATTGGAGAGAAAATATCCGGGTCCTCATCCAATAGATAATGTACCGGCCACTGACTATCGTGTGACTTATTATATCCCACAGACAGCAATTAACTCTTACCCGAACGGAAGCACATTAACTCAGAATCCGACAAGTGATGAAGGGGTTATTCTTCAGTAATAAGGAAATCTGACAAGACTTTACATAAGCTGCCTCATCCATTCGGATGGGGCAGTTTTTTACAGCCAAATTCCTCGGTAAACAAAGTTTTTCTCTCATAAAAAAACGCAAGTGCGTTTAATTTCAAACGCAAGTGCATTTGAAGTAAAACGCAAGGACGTTTTACCTTAAACGCAAGGACGTTTTTGTCTGAACGCAAAGGCGTTGTCAAGTAATCTGAAAATCACTTGAAAAAACGATAAAAACGGCTTCATTCACATGTCTGAGAGTGAGTTTTCTTCCGCACAACGATAATGTAAAGGAGAAAGACCGGTTTCCTTCTTGAAGAATGTACCAAATGCGGAGGCATTGGGAAAATGAAATTCATTCGAGATTTCCTGAATAGTCATGTTGGAATTCTTCAACAGCAACATGCTCCGGCGAATAATGGCACGGAATACCAGTTCCTGCACCGTATATCCGCATACGGATTTTGACAGCGCAGACAGATATTTAGGAGACAGACAAAGTTTGTCGGCGTAAAAGGCTACTCCCCTCTCTTGCTTGTAGTATCGCTCTACCAACCGGATGAGCTGGATAAATGTATCAATCTTATGCCCAGCCACTTGATTTTCTTCCATCAATCTCCGACTATAAATGGAACAGAGCCTATAAGTCAAAGCCAGCAGCAGTAACTTTCGCTCATGGCTGTCAAACGGATTGTTTGTAGTATGCCGATACCTGCTTATCAGAGAAATATAGCGGGCTATGTCTTCTTCCTCACCCGTAGACCATACGTAACAAGGCTGCGGAGTTAATGTGGCATAAAGGTGCATGGCCATCACCGAACTTCCCAATAAGTCCCGGATAAGGTTAATACGGTAAAATAAAACATCTATACGCAAATCGGCCGTGCACGAGCCGGCACAGAAAATGGTAGCCTCATACAGAAAAATCGTTTCCCCAGCTTTTACCACAAAAGGCTTCTGATTTAAAGTAAACTGGAATTCTCCTTGTTTACAGACTATCAGCCCAAGGTATTCCATCTGGAAGTTTTTTTGTAATACAGCCGGGAAAGCGTCCACACTTCCTTCCGAACAGCAAATATCCCTTCGCTCTACCAGCATCTGGTTCAGACGCTTCAAGCGCTCTGTTTGTGAAATCATGACCGCAAATTAAAGTTGTTTCTTTTGCATACTCCGCTAAGATATACAAAAAAACGTCACGGCAGGTACTTACACGTGATTATTCCCCGCTGAAAATATAGATTAAGAAACGAAAAGTCCCGCCGTGACGTCACAACTTCTTTTTTAAGATACTGTAGCAGCATACGGCTCCAGTTTTCTTTTCCTCCAAGGAAACAGCAAGAAAAAGACCGCACATGCCATGCAGCCATAGAAAGTCCAACCCGACATTTCCTTAACAGCCGATAAAGTAGCTTGCACCTGCACGCTCCCTTTTGCCGACATGGCAGCCATCTGTTCGGCTTCCAGTTCACTCTTTCCCTGATATTGCATCCCCTTTACTGTCTGCGAATAAGAAGCCGCTACTTCGGGATTCAATAAATCACGGTCTTGTGCAAAACGAGTGACATAATGTTGCTGACGATGCTGCATCACGTTGGTATAAAGTGCCGTACCGATACCGGGGCCCATGACCATGCGGACGGTCAGCATAATGCAAATCCAGGTAGACAAGTATTTATACGGCATCCGCTGGTTAGCATGTACAGCCGTTAGTGAATACAGAAGCATCATTCCCGTGGCACGGATAATGACCGGATACTTCATCCGCTCGTATAATCCGGCCGTCTGTACCTCAAAATACATGAACAAAGCCGAAAGACCTATCAACACGAAGCCAAGGGAAAACAGATACTTCAAATGTACTCCCCTGCTACCCAACATGACGGCAATGATGCAACCGATAAAATACCCCAGCATGGTCCAATTGCCCAAGGAAGCATTCTGCCAGTTGTCTATCTTCATGCCTACTCCCGTAAACACGTTGACAAACATGGCACTGGAATTGAATATCATCAGCAGCAGGAAGAGCAGAATTCCCATCCGAATGGAGCTCAACTTGAAAATATCCATCAGGAAATAGGGAGAACACTGTCTTTTCTCCATATAAATAAACATGGCTGTAAAGCATACGGCACTCACCGTAGCCCAGCAGATAGAAGGGTCATCATACCAGTCGAGTACTTTTCCATACACCAGTACATACACTACCGAAGCGCACATCAGGCAAAATATCACCACACTGCCGAATTTACGAAAGGTAATGGGAAAACGACGGGTGGAATACTTATGATAAGGCATGGTAACAAATACCACCAAAATAGAAAGCAGCAATGCTCCCATCATGAAATAATACACATACTGCCATTCATACTCATAGGCCAGCCATGCGGTAAGTGAAGTACCCAACTGCCCCAGAATCATGAAAAACAAATAGATAGTAGGCATACTGGTACTCTTCTCACGGTCCAGCTTGTCCCAGCCTTCTTCGTCTACCGGATCATTTCCGGGGGTAATGTTACGGGTAGCCTCCATCCCAAACGCATACTTAATCAGCGTAAAGAGATTGACCATCATCAGCACCATTCGTAAAAAACCCATCACCACACTGCACACGGCCAACAGGTAAATACTGTCGGTCTTGGCACAAATGTAACTCAGGATATAAAGCAAAGAGAAACCTACGATGCACATCATCTTCTCCCGACGCAGGCAAACCAGTCCGTAAAAGAACGGAGAAAAAGCTGCCATACCCACAGAAGTAAGAAAGCTGACGAACTGAATATGTTCCGACTGGATGCCCAGCCCGCTCAGCATCTCTCCACTGTTAGCCGTATACACCCCACTGGCCGTCAGTATAGGCACGAACAGCAGTATCAGAATCAGTATACCCAACGGCTTGGGTACCCAGTTATAAAACGGATAATTTTTAGGAAGTGAAGGCATAATTCTACTTTTTGGGAAAAACTTGCAAAAAATCGGTTTACAATTTGGCTTTCACCACTACCATCATACCGGCAGCCAGACGGTCATTATCCTCTTTGGACAAGTCGGTGAATTCAATACGTACCGGAATACGCTGTTGAATCTTGACAAAGTTTCCAGCTGAATTGTCGGTAGGTACCAGAGAATATTTAGAACCTGTAGCTCCGGATATAGCCGTAATCTTTCCGGTAAACTCGCGGTCACTGATAGCGTCGACAGCAATGCGTACTTCCTGCCCTACCTTCAGATTCTCCACCTGCGTTTCCTTGTAATTGGCAATCACCCATTTCTGGGTATCCGGAAGGATATAAGTCACCGTCTGTCCGGCAGTAATATACTGCCCTTCCTCCAAGGTTCTCCGCCCTAATTTTCCATCACAAGGAGCCACTACCACGGTATAAGAGAGATTCAGGCGTGCCATCTCTAATGCAGCCGTTGCACGCTGTATGGCAGCCTCCGTGCTTTCTCTGCGATTGGAAACCTCTTTCACTCCCGACATAGCAGCCCGTTGCTGACGCTTGGTTGCCTCCAGTTTCTTACGGGTAGCCGCATATTCCGTTTCAATCTGTTCCAGCTGAATAGGAGTAGCTGCATTCCGCTTAACCAGATTCTCATAACGCTGACGGTCTTTCTCCAGTTTGGCCAGACGAATTTCAATCTCGGCAATCGAAGCTTCATAAACCGAAGCGGAGTTCTGCGTGGTCTGCAAAGTAGCATCTATCACAGTAGCACCTGCCAAAGCATCCTTTAAGGCAGCCTCAGCTTCCATCACACGAATACGGTATTCACGGTCATCCAGCACCAGCAAGGTATCTCCCTTACGCACATCCTGGTGTTCCGTAAAATAGATTTTTTTGATATAACCCGAAGCTCTCAGATTGACCGGAGAATTATACTGCTCAATTTGTGCATCGTTGCTTGTTTCGGTATGCTTGTAATCCAAAAACAGACAAGCCACTTCTACAATTCCCCATGCAAGGATAGCGATGCCTAAAAGACTGGCCAGAATCTGGCGACGACGTTGTTTCTTTAATTTCAAAGCCTTTTCCTGAAGTGTATGATTAGTATACTGAGTTTCCATATTCTCTGAATTTTAAATGATTTAATGAGTTTAATTTCCTTGTAACAAGCGGTCCATCTGCCCTGTCAGTTTCAGTAGGGCAAGATTAGCCACCTGATAGTTGTAGTGTGCACTGAGGTAATTGTTCTGTGCCTCGCTCATACGCATTTCGTCCTGCAAAACCTCGGTCATGGAAGCGATTCCCTCCCGATACCGGTCGGTCGTGACCTGATACACATCTTCTGCCAGCAGATAATTGTCTTTCTGCTTTTTAAAGTTACGCTGGTTGTTCATCAGTTCGTTTGTGGCATTCAGATACTGCGTCTGCATATTCTTGAGCGTATTCTCATAATTCAGCCTTGCATTTTCCTGGTCAATCTGAGCTTTCCGGATACGTGCCCGCTTGTCAAAACCGTCAAATATCGGTACACGAAGTGTAATCCCCAATCCGGTAGAAGGATACCAGTGATTGGAAGGTCCGGAATGGAACCAGTGGCGGGCCTTATCCGTATATGCTGAATACATCCAGCTTCCGGTCAGCGTCAACGAAGGAAGGTAGCCCTGACGAATCAAATCCTTTTGCTGCCCGGCCAGTTTCTCCTGTGATTGCAAGAGTTGCAATTCATATAAATCGCTGCGAAGCCCGGTCAGCGAAGTCGACTGTATCCTTTCTGTATCTACAGGAGTCAGTGTAATTTCTTCATCCGCAGGATAGTCCATCACATATTTCAAGAGATTCAACTGCTGTACCAGCATAGACTTTGCATTGTCATACTGCACCTGCTGGTTTTCCAAGTTAATGTTGACACGCTTTACATCCACCTCCATGGCCATCCCATTGTCAAAGAATGCCAAAGTGATGTCACGCAACTCCCGCAACCGCACCATGTTCTCCTGAATGAGTGTCAGCTGTTCCATAGTATTCTGTCCCAGATAATACATTTTGCTGATTTGCATCATCAGGTCCTCACGTGCCTTTTCATACGACAGACGGTTCAATTCATTCAGGGTACGGGCAATATCTACTGCCGTATACACCGTCTGATTGTAAAGCGGCATTTGCAACTGCAATCCTGCCGATGCATTGTACTGCAAAGTTTTGGTCACATTGTACAGATTTCCATAGGCTGACCCGTCGGTGACAGATACCGGTGGATTAAAATTGTCATTGAAACTTGCCACCGCACTGATTTGCGGCCACAGTTTCGCACGATTCTCGCTAAGCAGATGTTTGGCTTTCCGCATCTCATTGCGGCTTCCTTCCAGCGAGAGATTATTTTCAATGCCTAATTTCAGGCATTCCTCTAATGTCAGCGTCTTCTGTGCCCCGACAGGCATCCACGCCAACCACAGTGTAAAAATAACTACTAATTGCTTCATTTTTCTCGTTTCTTAATCTGAAGCAAAGGTAGTATGTCAAGCACTTACACGATTATTCATAAAAGAGGAGGAGCTGTTCAGATTTTCCTTTTTGAGACTTTCAGATAGATAAAAACCAAGTTTGTTGCAAAAAATGAAATCTAGAATAAGCGCATACAAAGAAGTGATTTAAACTTTTCTTTTCCTTGCACATTTTCTCAATAGCATAACGGAAA
>OODL01000643.1_pt1 | contig 38751 bp, 24 predicted proteins | sample 1671181 | NCBI WGS metagenome assembly OODL01 (sample SAMN06348130, study PRJEB24527) | human gut metagenome | biome: human gut; feature: ankylosing spondylitis patient; material: feces | host: Homo sapiens | place: China | collected 2015-10 | reverse complement strand
GGGCGGAGCCTTCGACTGGGGGAAACTGGCGCTGAGCCTCTTCCGGCTGGCGATGATCGGTCTGCTGGGATACTATCTCCGTTATCTGGGCAAACGGAAAACACCCGCCGGCGTACTGGTGGGACTCACGCTGATTCTGGCCGGAGCGATCGGCAATATGATCGACAGCGCATTCTACGGTCTGATCTTCTCCGCCTCGACTCCGACCGAAGTGGCGCACTTCGGCGGCAGCTATGCACCGCTGATGATGGGGCGCGTGGTGGACATGTTCTATTTCCCGCTCTTCCAGTGGAACGGCGTGCCGGGCTGGCTGTCGTTTCTGGTCGACAGCCGCAACTACTTTTTCGGCGCCATCTTCAACCTGGCCGACGCCTACATCTCGGTGGCAGTGGTCTATCTGCTGATTTTCCAGTACAAATTCTTCAAATAGGGTCGTCCCTGCAAAAAAATCCCGCCAAAATTTGCGGGGGGGGGGATTTTGCGTATCTTTGTGCGCACAAACAGTTTAGTTAACGCATAAACACACGTAGACCATGAAAAAGATCTTACTTTGTCTGGCGCTTTTCTGTCTCGCAACGGGTCCCATCTCGTGCGGCGACAGCAATACCGACGACGGCACGGAACAGGGCGGCGGCGGCAACGGCGGCGACGGAGGAGGAACCGGACCTGAACCCGAGCCCGGAAATCCCGAAATCACACCCGAGCAGCACAAGGCCAAACTCGAAACGATCGGCAAGGAGGTAGCCGCCCAGTTCAACCCCGAAGACAGCAAAGCGGCCATCGAATCGCTCACGGCTCTCGAAGAGCTGCTCGCATTCGATGACGAGGACGTAGCCCCCTCACCCGCTCCGAAGACGTATGCGGTCGCAACGGCCAAGTCGCTGGCAGCGGTCGCCGCAGGGCCCGACGTCCATGCGCTCACCTCGCTGATCGTCCGCGCGACGACCACCGAAAAGTACACGCTCGACGAATGGGCGGGCGACTACGTGATCGAAGACGGCGAACCCGTCAAGAAGGGCGAATTGGCGAACCAATACCGCCTGACATGGGCCGACGCGGCCGGCACGCAGTCGGAGGCGCTCTTCACCTATTCGGCGGGCGGTGTGGAATACACCCGCGTGGACGGCTATGCGATCGTCATTCCGCAGGATTGGAACCTGTCGCTCAAAGTCGCCGGCCACGAAGAGCTGAGCGTCGTGGGCAAGAGCAACGTTTCGGCCGACGGCCTGACGCTCGCCCCCGAAGTGACGGTGACGCTCAACGGCGGCTATGTGGCTGCGGCCAAGGTGAACGCCGACCCGAAGCAGGTGACGGCCAACGCCTCGTTCACGAAGAACGGCACGCAGATCGTCGACGCCTATGCTAAAATGGTATGCGACGGCCTGACCGACCCCGACAACTGGATCGTCGAGGAGGAGTACGACTGGAACGGCGACGGCGTCATCGACGACACCGACACCTACATCGATCCCGAAGATCACATCGTCGATCATGTCAAGACGGGCGAAGGCTACGTGACGGTGATGGGACTCAAACTCACCCTTTCGGGCGACATCGCCAAGATCATTCAGCAGGTGAACGCGATCGCCGACACCAGTACGGCGACAGGTTCGCAGCAGGAGGCCGACGCCTACAACACCAATGCCAAGGCGAAACTCGCCTACACGGCCGATAACTCGACGATGGCCGACGTCAAGATGCAGAGCTACTCCTACAAGGATTACATCTACGTCTGGAATCCCGACACACAGACCGGCGACAACCAAGTCGTCATCCGTTACGACATCGAACCGGTGCTGGAATTCGCCGACGGCTCGAAGATCGCTATCGAGGAGTATGTGGAAACCGGATTCGACTCGCTCACCAAAACGTTCGAAGATCTGGCCGACGCCTACATGGACCTCATCGACGGGAAATAAACCCTGAACCCCGCCAACAAAGAAGAGGGAACGGCTCGTGCCGCGTCCCTCTTCTTTTGCCCGTTATGACGAATACGCTGACCCGACTGCTGCTCACCGCCGCGCTCTGCGGGCTGTTCCTGCTTTCCGAAGCACAGGAACGGAACGCCGTGTCCGCGCCCGATCCGGCTGCACCCCGAATGCCGGCCGACAGCATCTCGCGCGACTACCGGCTCGACGGCGTCGTGATCGGGACGCAGCGTCCTCCCTCGCCGCTGGGAAGCATCGCCGAAGGACGGTTCCGGCTGCTGATGCGCAACAGCAGCGCACTGCCGCGCTTCGCGGGAAGCATCGACCCGATGCGCATTCTGCAACTCATGCCGGGCGTGCAGACCGCCGCCGAGGGAAACAGCGGACTCTACGTGCGCGGCAACGACGCCGGTCAGAACCTCATCCTGCTGAATCAGGCACCGCTCTACGCCCATGCGCATCTGCTGGGATTCTTTTCGGTCTTCAATCCCGGACAGGTGGCTTCGTTCGAGCTCTCCAAGACGGGCGGCGGACGCATCGAAACGGCCATGCAACCCGCGACGGTCGTCGTGCAGAGCCGCGAAGAGACCGGCGTCCGATGGGGCGTCGAAGGCGACCTGGGAATCATCGCCTCGCAGGCGACCGTCACGGCTCCGCTCACAGACCGCGCGGCGCTGTTTCTCTCGGGACGCCGCTCTTACACGGGATGGCTCATCGGCGCCCTTTCGCCGAAAGGCGAAGACGACCTGAATTACCGGCTCCAAGATTACGACGCCACGCTCGCATGGCAGATCGATGACCATAACAAACTGATCGTCAACAGCCACTACGGCGACGACCGCACGCACATCACCTACAACGAAGGGTTGCTCGGCGGGCGGCTGCAATGGTATGCCTCCGTCTCGTCGGCCACGCTGCGCAGCGAACTTTCGCCCACGACGCACATGGAGAACGCACTCTACTATTCGCGTCTCGACACCCGTCTGACCGCCTCCACGACGGGTATTTCGGCCCAAGCGCCCTCGTCGATCGGCGACCTGGGATACAAACACAGCACCCGTTGGCACATCGGCCGCCTGCAACTGGCCGCAGGTCTGCAATATGCCTACCGCCGCATCCGCCCGCAGCACATCGCCTCCGACTACGGAGGGATCGCCGACGCCGGACGGGGGCCTCGCTACGACACGCACGAATTGGCACCCTTCCTGGCCGCGACGATTCCGCTGACGCACAGCCTCACGTGCGACGCCGCACTGCGCTACGGGTTCTATCTCCTGCAAGGAGACGGGCGAATCGCCTCCTACCGCCACGCCTCGCCCCAGCCGAGCCTCTCGCTCGACTGGCAGGTCGCACGCGGCAGCCGGCTGCGGGCCTCCTACAACTACATCACGCAGTACATCCACAAAGTCCCCTCGTCGAACATCAGCTTCTCCACCGACTTCTGGATGGCGCCGACCCGACGCACGCCGCCGCAGCATACCCATCATGCGGCGCTCGGCTACTTCGCCGAAGCGGCCGGCGGGCGGCTCAACTTCTCGGCCGAGGCCTATTACCAGCGCATGTACCGCGTATTGGAGTACAACGCGCCGCTCACGGGTATGGTCAACAACCGTTACGAACTGGAACAGTACCTCCATTCGGGCGACGGCGAAGCCTACGGCATGGAGTTCATGGTCTCTTACGCCGGTCGGAAATTCAACGGATGGATCAGCTACACGCTGGGGAAATCGGTGCGTCAATTCGCCGCCCTCAACGACGGACTGCCCTTCCCCGCTTCGCTCGACCGGCGGCACGACCTCTCGCTTGCGGCGAGTTACATGCCGGGCGAACGCTGGGAGTTGTCGACGGTCTTCGTCTACGCTTCGGGCGGCGCCTATACCCCGACGCGCGACCTCTACATCGCCGGCGGTTCGTTCGTCCGCGGACACGGCTCCTACAACGGCGCCCGCCTGCCGGATTACCACCGGCTCGACCTGTCGGTCACCTACTGGCTGCGGTGGAAACCGTGGCGCAGCGGCATCAATCTCTCCCTCTTCAACCTCTACGCCCACCGCAACCCGCTCTACATCTCGTGGCCGGTGCTCGTCGACGAAGAGAAGCACGAATACCAGATCCATCCGCGCCGGCATTACCTCTACACCGTCATCCCCTCCGTAAGTTGGATTTTCAAATTCTGAACGCACCGTGAAACGATCCGTCATCCTACTGTTTACGCTGCTGGGCAGCTGCCTGGGCAAGGTCTCGACCGATACGGAATACCATCGTCAGCTGGTAGTCGAAGGGAGAATCGAAGCCGGCGGGCCGGCCGAGGTGATGCTCTCCGAGAACCTTCCTTTTCTGGATGTCATTACCGAACAGACGCTCGAAGCGGCCGTCGTCCGCTATGCGAAGGTGACCGTCACCTCCGACGACGGACAGAGCGAAATCCTTACGGGCTACTACGACCGCAACTATCCGACCCGCTTCGTCTACCGATCGGCACGCCTGCACGGCCGCACAGGCGGCACCTATACGCTCACGGTCGACTATCGGGGACGAACCTGCATGGCCGTCACGACCGTCCCCGAACCGATCCCCCTGCGGGAACTGCGCGCCGAACCGGTCTGCGACTCGCTCTTCACGCTGCAAGCCCTCTTCGACGATCCTCCGGCCAAGAACGCCTACTTCGCCGAGTGCCGCACGACGGATCCCGGCGCCTACTCCCCTGCACTGATGGGCGTGGTCGACGACTCGGTGCTCGACAACGGCGGTTCGGTGACGCTGACCGTCAACCGGCCGCTCCAATACCTCAAAATCAAGGATTACAAACAGTATTTCCGGCCCGGCGAGACGGTCGACGTCCGTTTCAGCCACATCTCCTCCCCGACATTCGATTTTTGGAGCCGGCTCGAAAATGAGATGCTCAACGCCATGAACCCCGTCTTTCCGGCCTACGAAAACCTCCCGTCGAACATCGAGGGCGACGCCCGCGGCATTTGGAGCGGATACGGCAGCTCCTACTACCGCATTACGATGCCACAGGAAAACGATAGCAAAGAAACGACCGTTTTTCCGCCGGCATAGCTCGAACGAGTTCGTCTCTGCACGCGGTTTGGAGCAAACGATCCGAGAAATCCGCCGCTCTCTTCGCGGAAGCACACCCCCGCCGGCCCTCCGCACCGGCGGACGGCAGCGACCGACCGCCGTTCGCCGATGCCCGCTGACGAGCGCAGACACGCCCTACCGCAGCCATGAACCGGCAAACGGCAGGAGATTATCGCAGACCGTCAATTTTTTTCGCGGAAAATAGCGGAAGTTTCCAAAAAAGTATTACCTTTGCACCACGCAAACCAACAAGGTGCGTACCCATGCCCAGGTGGCGGAATAGGTAGACGCGCACGTTTCAGGTGCGTGTGCCGCAAGGCGTGCAGGTTCGATTCCTGTCCTGGGCACCAGATATCCTGCTGATTCGTCAGCAGGATATTTTTTTCGATCCCCGTGAAAATCCCGTATCCGTTCCGAACGCCCTTTCCCGACAATCCGCAACTGCACTCCTTCGAGTCCGAATCCCGATTCCACAATCGACAGGTATACTGTTTCGGCGCCCCCTTTGGCCGAAACCGCCGCCCCGATCAAAACAACGGTGCTCCCGCCGTCCCGCGAAGAGTCCCTCCCCTCTTGCAGTATGGCGGAATAGTATTATATTTGTAAGGATTTTAGACCAATGAAGGCAGAGGAATCGATACTGATCGAACGATTGAAGAAGGGCGAACGCACGGCTTTCAACGAACTCTACGGCATATTCTGGGCACCATTAGTCAATTATGCGGAGCTCATCGTCGGCGACGAAAACGCGGATGACGTCGTACAGGAGGTTTTCGTCCGCATCTGGATCGGCCGCGACAAACTGCGCAACGACGGTTCGCTGCGCGGCTATCTATTGCGTGCGGTCTACCGCACCGCGCTCAACGTACTACGGTCGAAAAACTATGCCTCGTCCTACCGGTCGCAGACAAAACTGCAAATCGAACAGCAGCTCTGCACCTATTACGACCCCGACGAAAACGAAATTATCAGGAATCTTTACGCACGGCAGATCGCCGACGAACTCGACGCAGTCGTCGAAACGCTCTCGCCGAAATGCCGCGAAGTATTCCGTATGAGCCATTTCGAGGGGCTGTCGAACAGAGAGATCTCGGAGCGGCTGAATATCAGCGTTTCGACCGTCGAGAATCATATCAACAATGCGTTGCGGCAATTACGCGGCAAACTGGGCCATCTGAAAATGTTTTTGCTGTTGACGATTTACATCTTGGGACAATAAAAGCGGTCGACGAATAGGTGCTTTCCCCGACTCGTGTGTATTATAATCGGAAAGTCAATACGCACGACCGTGAAAAACGAAGACTCGCAACATCCGTTCGACGAACGGATCATTTGGAAATATTTCGACGGGACAGCTACTTCCGAAGAGGAACAGGAACTGTCGCAGTGGTTAGCAACCAGTGAAAAACACCGGCGCGAAGTTGCCGAACTACGCGCCGTCCGACAACGATTCGCAAAGTGGCGTTCGACCCTCTACGGTCCGGCGCGTTTCATCCGTTCGCTCAACCGACTCAACAGTCGGATCGATGCGCTCGAAAACGCTCCCTGCACGGCGCAGCGGCCCCATCGTCTCTCGAACCTTTTCGGACACATTCGTATACACTCCCTGCTCCGAACGGCTGCGGTCGTCGCAGTCGTGGCCCTGACCGGTATGTTCGCATGGCGTACCGCCCTGATGCCCGCGCCGATCACTTACTTCAATGCCGACACGACGATCATGCACGTAGCGATGCCCGATGGCTCCGACATCTGGCTTACACCCGGATCGACGCTCTGTTACGACGAGACATTTCACACCGACGAACGCCGCGTACATCTCGACGGCGAAGCCTATTTCGACGTCGAGCACGACGCCAAGCATCCTTTCGACGTCGTTACTCCCAATCTGCGCGTGCGCGTGCTCGGTACGGTTTTCAGCGTCCGATCGTTGCGCGGCGACCACATGGCCGAGACGACGCTGGCCGAAGGCGCCGTATCATTGCAGCGCGCCGACGGCAGCAATCTGATCCGGTTGCACCCCGGCCAGCGCGCCATCTACGATACGCAGGACGAACAACTCGAAATCAAGGAGGTCCCCGTCGGAGATCATCTGGCCCTGAGCTACGGTATCATCACACTCGACGGCGTTCCGCTCCGGCAAATCGCCGACCGCATCGAGGAGCTCTACGGCGTAAAACTGCGTCTGATCGACGACGATGCACCCGATGCCAACTACAATTTCAGTTTTCAGAAAGACACCCCGATCGAAGACGTGATCGAATTGTTACAATTCATCTCAGGCACACGTTTCGAAATCCTGCGGTATCCCGATTCCGACTGAATCCGCGCGCCGGAATCGGTTGCGATCCCTGTCGGCTACCGCTCCCGCAAGGGAACAGGAACAGACGATTGCCCAAACTCATACAAACTTTCATACTAACAACCTAATCACTACTCATCCATGAAAAAAATCGGTTTATTCCTGACGGGATGGTGTCGGATGCTTCTGTGCGTCGGGTTGGCTGCATTGCCGTCGGCGTCGCTCGGTGCAAGGGGCGAGTTACTCGCCGACCAGCGTCTCAACCTGAACTTGTCGTTCAGCAGCGCATCGCTGCGCGAAGTGGTCTCGGCATTCACCGAGCAGACAGGAGTGGTCTTCTCCTACGAAACCTCGCTCGGCAAACGGACGCTCTCCGACGTGCATGTCGTCATCCAAGACGCTCCACTCGAAGAGATGCTCAATACGCTGTTCTACGACACGGGCATCTCTTGGAAGATCAAGGATCACGTGGTGGCTCTCACCGCCATACCCTCGTCGAAAAAAAACGCGTCGACAGGCTCCGCCCCCTCTCCCTCCGCCAACCGTAAGCCGGTCGTGACAGGGCGCGTGATCAATGAAGAAGGCGAACCCCTCGTCGGCGTGAACGTATTGGTGAAAGGCACTACGCAAGGGACGTCGACCGATATCGACGGAAGCTATTCGATCGACGTTGCGGACGACGACGTGCTCCAATTCACCTATTTGGGTTACGGTTCAGCCGAATGGCGCGTAGGCACGCAGACCCGCATCGACGTCGTTCTGAAAGAGGACAAACAGATGCTCGACGAAGTAGTAGTAGTCGGCTACGGTACAGTGAAGCGTCGCGATCTGGTCGGCGCCGTCGATCAAGTCGACAGCAAGGTTTTCTCCGAACGTTCGAATCCGAGCATCTCGCGGTCGCTGCAAGGCGCCATTCCCAACCTCAACATCTCGATGCGCGACGGCAAACCCTCGCGTGCAGCGACGATCAACATCCGCGGTACCGGTTCGATCGGTTCGGGTGGCGGGGCATTGGTGCTCATCGACGGCGTGGAAGGCGACCTGGAAACGGTCAACCCTCAGGACATCGCCAGCGTCTCGGTGCTCAAAGATGCCTCGTCGGCTGCGATCTACGGAGCACGCGGCGCATTCGGAGTGATTCTGGTAACGACCAAATCGGCCGAAGAGGGCGAAACGAAAGTCACTTACAACGGCAGTTTTTCGCTTCACGCGCGCACGGTCAAGCCACAGCTGGTAACCGACGGCTACGAATGGACGACCGGCTATATAAACGCGTGGAACGGCTATTACAACGGACAGAATCCGCTGCCATCCTACATCAACAACATCGCCCCCTATTCCGATAGCTGGTACAAGGAACTGGCACGCCGCAGCACCGATCCGTCGCTCGAACGCGTGCGCATCAACGACAAGAATCAGTACGAATACTTCGCCAACACCGACTGGATGGACGCTTTCTACAAGGATTTCAACTACTCGCACGAGCACAATATCAGCGTATCGGGCGGCAATCAGAATGCGGACTATTATGTATCGGGCCGTTTCTACGATCAGGACGGCATTTACCGCGTGGGCGACGAACGTTACAAACAGTACAACGTCCGCGCCAAAGGCAACATCCGCATCCGTCCCTGGCTGCGGTTGAATAACAACATGGATTTCACGGTGGTGGACTACCACCAACCGATGCTCTATTACAGTCTCCAACTTCCGCAGCGCATGATCGAACACGGAGGACAGCCGATCAACCCCATCACCAACCCCGACGGGAGGTGGACTTATGCCGCCGTACTGAACGGTTACGCAGGCTTCGCCGAAGGATCGAGCTACCAGCAGGACGACAAATTCACCATGAAAGACAAACTGGGCATCGAGATCGACGTGGTGAAGGACGTACTGAAAATATCGGGCGATCTCTCCTACCTTTTCGCCCGCAACAAACGCGAGCGTGTGACCAACATGTATACCGGTTACCGAGGCCCCGACACTCCGATCACGGTTAACGAAAGTCAAGGCAGTACGCTGGAAAATCTGCGTCAGGACACGAACTACCTGTCGAGCAACATTTACGGAGAATACACGCCGAAACTCGGCGACGACCATACGCTCAAGCTGCTCGCCGGCTGGAACCTCGAAACGAAGAAATACCGCGGAACGACCATCAAGCGCGAAGGGCTGACCGTACCCTCGAAACCGAGTTTCGGTCTGATGGACGGTCTTACCAGCGATCCCGTCGTTTCGGGATACGACTGGAGTTACGTGGGCGCCTTCTTCCGTGCCAACTACGGCTATCAAGGCAAATATCTGGCTGAATTCAGTTGCCGCTACGACGGCTCTTCGAAATTCCCCGAAAACTCGAAATGGGGCTTCTTCCCCTCGGCTTCGATCGGCTGGCGCCTGTCGGAAGAGAAATTCATGGAGTGGTCGCGCAACTGGCTCGACAATCTCAAGATACGTCTCTCGGCCGGTTCGATGGGCAATGGCAACATCGACCCCTACAAATACATCGACTACATGACCATCAAAACCTCGACGGTCGTCATCGGCGACGCACTGGGCTCCTATACGACGGCTCCCGGAGCCATTCCGCTCTCGCTGACGTGGGAGACGGCGACCACCTACGACGTAGGCTTCGACATGGATCTGTTCCGCAACCGGTTGTCGATCGGATTCGACTGGTACCGTCGCTATACCACCGACATGTACACCGTCGGCGTGAGCCTGCCCTCCGTTTACGGCACCGACGCACCCAAAGGCAACAACGCTTCGCTCAAAACCAACGGCTGGGAACTCTCGGTCGGTTGGCGCGACAGTTTCGAACTGGGCGGCAAGGCTTTCAGCTACAACGTCAAAGCGATGGTATGGGATGCCCGCACATGGGTGACCGAATACATCAACCCGACGGGCGCACTGGGCGATTACTACGAAGGCAAGGAGCTGGGCGAAATCTGGGGCTACCGCGTAGAAGGTCTTTTCCGCGATCAGGAAGACATCGACTCGCACGCCGAGCAGTCGTTCTTGCAAACGCTCGACAAGGTGACCCGACCGGGACAAGTCAAATTCGCCGACCTGAATCAGGACGGTAAAATCGATCGGGGCGCCTACACGACCGCTGATCCGGGCGATCTTACCGTCATCGGCAACGAAACACCCCGTTACTGCTATGGCATCAATCTGGGATTCAACTGGAACGGTATCGGCATCTCAACCTTCTGGCAAGGCGTCGGCAAAAAGGATTGGTATCCGCGTTACGACTCGGGATTCTTCTGGGGCCAGTACAACCGTCCGTTCGGCTACATGCTCAAACAGCACACGGGCGACAAGGTCTATCGCGAAGAGCTCGACAACTGGGACACGGCCTATTGGCCCCGCTACACGACCTACCAGACCCACCAGTCATCGGTCAACCGTCCGCTGACGATCAACAACGACCGCTATATGCAGGATGTGTCGTATATCCGGCTGAAAAACATCACAGTCGACTATACCTTCCCCGATCGCATCTGCAAGAGACTACACATCAAAGGGTTAAAAGTATGGGTGTCGGGCGAGAACCTATGGACCTATTCGCCCATGTTCGAACACTGCGACAACTACGATCCCGAAGTGATCAACGCCGGTGACTCGGATTTCCGCACCTCCGAAGGCGACGGTTACAGTTATCCGATGCTGCGTACCGTGACACTGGGAGTCAACTTTTCCTTCTAACCTGCAAAAAATACGAACGATGAAAAAGATATTCATGCTCTTGGCGAGCGTCGCGCTCTTCGGTTCCTGCGAGGATTTTCTCTCGAAGGAGGATCCCAACAAAATCGACGCGCCGAGCTATTTCCGCAACGAAACCGATCTGCAAACCTACGTCAACGGCTTTCTGCAAACGATGAGTCCTACCGCCGCCTCCGTGGCCACGGGCGACGCCCGTACCGACTGCCTGGCATGGCGCGGCGAATACCAGTTCCTCACGGACAACTTTGATGCCGACGACCAGTCGGGCTGGGGAACGAGCGATTGGGAGGATCTGCGCAACATCAACTATTTTCTCGACAACTTCCGACAGGCGGCCGTCAGCGAGACAACGCTCGCTCACTACGAGGGCGTCGCCCGTTTCTGGCGTGCCTATTTCTATTGGAACAAGGTCAAGACTTTCGGGGCAGTGCCCTGGTACGATTCGACGATCGATTCCAACGACCACGAGGCGCTTTACAAGCCTCGCGACAGTCGCGAATACGTGATGCGCAAGGTACTCGAAGACATCGAATTCGCCAGCACGTACTGCACATCGAGTTCGGCTCTGGAAGTCAACTCCGTGCAGATCACCCGATACGTCGCATTGGCACTCAAAGTCCGTATCTGCCTCTATGAAGGCACCTTCCGAAAATATCACGCGAACGATCCCTCGACAGGGAAACCATGGACGGCGGACGAAGCGGAGACCTATCTGCGTGCAGCCGTGAGCGCCTGCAACGAACTGATGACCAGCAAAAAGTATTCGCTGGTCTCCGATCCGGCCAACGTTTCGACGCAGTACCGGAAGCTCTTCACGAGCGAATCCGTCTTCACGCAAGAGGTAATCTGGGCCCGCGTCTACAATGCCGAATTGAACGCGACACACAACCTCAACTCCAACTTCATCGTGCAACAGTACGGCAGCTACTCGCTGACCAAACAGTTCATCAATACCTATCTCAACCTCGACGGTTCGCGTTTCACCGACAAACCCGGCTATGAAAAGACCGCATTCATCGACGAGTTCGAGAATCGCGACTACCGCCTGATGCAAACCGTCCGCTACCCAGGCTACACTCGCAAGAACAACGGAACGGATACCCGCTATGCCCCCGATTTCGGCTACTGCGTGACAGGCTACCAGCCGATCAAATGGGTGATCGACGACACGAGTCTCGACAGCAACACCTCGCCCTGCTCCACGTCGATCCCGATTATTCGTTACGCCGAAATCCTGCTGACCTACGCCGAAGCGAAATGCGAGTTGGACGAATTCGACGAAACAGTCTGGAACGAGACGATCAAACCTCTGCGCGAACGCGCCGGTGTCGACGGAACGATGCCTGCTACGGCCGATCCCTACATGATCGAATATTTCCTCGGCACCGTCACCGACAACGCATTGCTCGAAATTCGCCGCGAACGCGGCTGCGAATTGATATTGGAAAACGTCCGCTGGGACGATGATATGCGTTGGGGTATGGGCAAACTGGCCGAACGGCCCTGGTACGGCGTCTATGTAGGCGAGCTGGACAAAGCATACGATATGGACGGCGACGGGAAGGACGACGTCTGCTTCGTGCGCAAGGAGCCCGAACGCCCGCAGGCCGGCATCACCTATCGCGTGCTGGGCGACGATTTCTCGCTGACCGACGGCGACAGTGGTTACATCGAGTGCTACATCCGCATGACGCGCAAGTGGGACGATAAAAAATATGTGCGCCCCATACCGACGACAGCACTCAACGACAACCCCGCACTGGGACAGAACTACGGATGGGAAAAATAATAACGTACCAAACACCACGAATATCACCATGAAACGAATCAATAAATGGGCCTTGCTGCTGACCGCAAGTTATTGCGTACTGGCCGTCGGGTGCAAGGACGACGAAGGGAGTTACCTCGTTCGCGAAACCGATGTCATCCAGTTTTCGAGCAATCTGGCCTCTTCGCAGCGCATCACGCTGCGTTGCAACGGCGCATGGCGCTCGGTCGTACCCGAAGATGCCCAGTGGCTCTCGACGACTCCTTCGGAGGGCGTCGGTACGGGCGAATTCGAATGGATCACCGTTTCGGCCACGCACAACCGCTCGGCCGAACGCACAGCAACGCTCTACTTGGAATGCAACGGCGTACAATATCCGATTACGGTGACACAAGCCAACGGAGCGATCATCTACGGCACACCGACGCTTGACGGAAATCTCATCGAGGGCGAAGCGTCGGAAGCCAGCATCCGGTTCACCTACTCCAACGCCTACGGCGACGAGACAATTGCGGTGAAATGCACGCCCAGCGGCGACTGCGACGGGTTGTCGGTAGCCGGCACCTCGTTCGAACTGACCAACGGCGGCGCAACGCTGGCGCTCGACATCGAGGGTACGCCGACGAAACCCGGATACGCCACCTTCGCCGTGAGCGTCGACGATCAGCCGATCGGCGAGGTGCGCGCCAAGGTCTACTCCGTCAGCGAAATGCCCGTCGAAGGACTGCCCGTACAGTGGCGTTTCAGCGAAATCATGGGCGGCGATCCCGAAAAAACGGATCTGCAAAAGCGTCAGCCCGAGTGGACGACCGACAAACATACGCTCAACTCCGATGTCGGTTCGGCCACCATCACGGTCGTCGAAGCCGAAGGCAAAATCGCGGCAGCACTGAACTCATGGGGCTACAACAACGGCCATGCTTACATCAAAGGTCTCTATTACAACGACTATTGGCTGATGACCATTCCGGTCAAATACGTCGCTTCGGGCACCGTCCTCAATGCGAAAGGCTGCTTCGGCGGATCGGGTTCGGCCGCAGCGTTCTTCCTGCTCGAATACTCGGCAGACGGCCTGACATGGCATCAGGCCGACGGCGCGAAGACGGAGACCTTCACCATCAAGGAGAAGCCGGTCGAGGCCATCTATCACGTGCAGGCTTGCGACGTACCGAAATTCCCCGACGACGCGGCATGTTCGTTCGACTGCACGTTCCCCGTCGAAGTGGATATTCCCAACGGCAACCTCTACATCCGCTTGCGGGTCTCGGCCAACATCCGTATCACACAGAACAACACCATCACGACGGGCGGAGGAGGTTCGAACCGTCTGGCAAAGACATGGTCGGTTTCCGTAGTCGAGTAATCGAAAAACAACGAATAGCATGAAAAAACAGATCATTGCGACGCTGCTCCTATTAACGACGACGGCGTCGAACATCGGTTGTACGGACGATAGTCCGGCACAAATTACCTCGCTCAAACTCAATCGCACGGAACTTACACTCCAACCCGGCGAAACCTTTCAACTGGAAGCCACGACCCGACCTGCCGACGCCGGCGTACCAATCAAATGGAGCAGTTCCAACGAGGCGGTGGCGGCGGTCGACGAACGAGGACTCGTCACAGGCACAGGTTACGGCGCCGCCCTCGTCACGGCACGCTACGGCAGTTACTCGGCCAAATGTTCCGTGACGCTGAACGCAGAACAAGTTTGGGATCCTTCGCAGGCTCTCGCGGCTCCGCTCTCATCGGACATCGTTCACAGCAAGAACGTCCTGCTGTATGCACCCCGCCGCATTTTACAGGGTTTCGACATCCTCCCGAACGGCGAGATCTACTACTCACAGGTCGGCAGCAACGCCTACACGCTCAATATCTGTCGGGCAGCAGGCCCCAACCAGAACGCCCAGGACGAAGTGATGATCCTCAAACATTTCGGCCACGGCACGCAGATCGTCGCCGAGAAAGCCTCAGACGGAAAGACTTACATTTGGCTCAACAGCAATGCCTCGGTCGACGACAGCGGCGAATACGGCAACAACTGGTCGTTCTCGCGCGTGGAGTTTGTGCCCGGAACGAACGAAGCAGACGGCTATGCCGGCGATACCTTCTTCCTGAACAAGGAACAGCAGTACGATCAACAGGTGGCCGTCGATTTCGATGCACGCCGATTGCTGGTGGGTTCGCGTAAATCGGGCGTGCGCCATTTCTGGATTTTCGACCTCGACGAAGTGCTGGCCCTTCCACTCAAGGAGATGACCGTATCGGTCACCGTAGGCGGAGGTACGGGCGACGGCGAGAAGCAGACCGTCGAACGCAAGATCATGGGACACGATTTGAACGACTGCCGCGTGCTGGGCAATTTCTCGTTCTCCGCAGGTACAGACAAGGAGCACGACGTCTACTCCTATTCGCATCAGGGACACGAAATCAACGGCGACTACATCTATTTCTACGAAGGAAATGCCGTCGAGAATTCGGATGATCCCGGTACCTATCAATCGAAGGCCTATGTCACCGTGTTCAACTACAACGGCCGAATCGTCGTACCACGCACCGAGGTAGCCGCTATCGCCGATGTGAACGGACTGGCCTCCGAAGGCTTCACGCAAACGGGTTACGCCGAAGGCGAATGCATCAAAGTCAAGGAGGGCAAACTCTATCTGGGAATGGCATGCCGTGACGGATCGTCGAGCAACCGGTACGCCAACATTCTGGTATACGACTGCGTGAAAAAGCAGTGATTCCAAACCTGCATGGTGACGGCCGGCTCTGCGTGACGCAAAGCCGGCCGTCCACGTTTTTCGACCGGACCGAAGGCCCGAATGTATTCTTCTCCACCGTCGTTTCGCCCGACAGAATCGTCACGGAACCGCGAACACGAAAACTTTTCGGGCCAAACAATCCACCAAAGCATGCGATCACGAACGATGATCCCTCCGATCCCAACCATCCACTCGGCATGAAAAATACGCTTCCCTCTCTCCTCGTGCCTCCCACTCGGCATACACGCCGCACAGCAGGACTGCATCCGCGAATTGCTCCGCCGCGATCCCCGACCCGCGTGTCTTCATGGCCGTCCTCTATTCACTGGCGGCGATCACGCCCGATACCGAATTCGGGCTGTCGTTCTACGACTATTTCACCGAAGAGGAGCGGTTCGCCCTGTGGCGCGTGGCCAGCCTGCGGGAATACCTGCCCAAAATGAACTCGGCGCCCAGCCGCGGGCTGTCGATCGACATGGCCAAGCCACTGATGCGGCAGCTGCTCGGCAGTGCGCAGGAGGCCGTCGACGGCGGCGAGGTCTGTGCAGCGCTCCGCTTCGGGCACGGCGAAGACACGATGCCGCCGAGCGTCATTCTCGAAGTGGCAGACCCCTACTACGACCGGGAGGATTTCCGCACCTATTGCGGCGACAAAATCTCCCGCATGCCGGACATGAAGCCCCTGCCCGAAGTGGAGACCGGTTACTGACACCGGAAACAGCTCGGACGCACGGTTCCCGCCGCAGTTCATACGACGGAAGCCGTGCGTTTTCCGCCACCGGCTGAGATTCCCTCGGCAGAACGCCCCGCAGCGTCATAACGCGAATTTCGCACCGATGAAATAGGTGCGCGGCGCGGCCGGACCATAAATGTAGGCCGCGTCCTTCCTCTGACCGAAATCGAGATCGTGCTGGAAACTGTCGAAAAGGTTCTTCACCCCCGCATTCAGTTCGAGTCTCAACTGTCTGGTAAGCGACAGGGTATACGACAGGCGCGCACCCATGTCCCAGAAATCGGGCGTCAGCCGTTCGGTATCCTTTGCAATGAATCCCGCGTTGTGCTGTACGAGCATCCGTCCGGTATAGTTGCCGAAGAGCGACGCCGTGAAACCGCGGGTCAGGGTGCAGACGGCCGTCAGGTAGCCGTAATGGTCGGGCGAACGGAACATCCGCCGCTGGGGCGCGACCTCGTCCGACCACCGTTCGGGTTCGTCGTAGCGACTGCGCTGGAAGGTATAGCCGAGCTGGAACTCGAAACGTCCCGGAATACCGGCCTTGGCCTCCACGCCGATGCCGGCGACGGTGGCGCCCGCCGCATTGCGGCGCTCCTTGATGACGTTGCCCTGTTCGTCCTCGCCGACCTTTTCGAGCGTAAAGAGGTCGTCGAGCACCGTATAGAACCCCTCGACGAGCAGATTTCCCTGCACCCGTCCGAAATTGCGGTAGAGGTCGACCGATGCGCTGAGGCTGTGCGAATATTCGGGCCTCAGGTTCGGGTCGAGGCGGATGACGGCCACCTTGTTGTCCAGCGCGTCGATATGCAGATCCTCGTTATAGGCCTGCGGCGCACGGTAACCGCTGGCATAACTGGCCCGCAGGCCCACCGCCGGCGTCGGACTGTAACGCACGTTGACGCGCGGCGAAAAAACGGCGTTCTTCATCATGTTGTGCTTGTCCACACGACCGCCGACGAGAAAGTTGAGCCGCTCGCTGCGCCACTCGTTCTGGAAGAAGAACCCCGTACTGCGGGTCGTCTGCCGGAAATCGCGGCCGAATCCGAGATACTTGTCGTCGAGCGCGTTGTAGTTGTACTCCACGCCGGCGGTCAACTCCGAAGGAAGAAAGAGCAACCGCTCGAACGAACAGGTGTACTGCGTGCCGGCGACGAACGTCTCGTCGCCGGTCGCACCGTAGGCATCGGGATTGCGGTCCGTACCGAAATAACTGTCGCGGCCGATGCGCTGCGCCGAGGCATAGACTCCCAGCCGGTGGCGGCCGTCCGGGCTGAACCAGTCGAACTTCAAACCGCCGCCGTCGATCTTGTGGTTCAGCTGTTCGGCGATATCGGCCATGTGGGGAGGCAGATCGAAGGCATTGCCGCCGCGGCGGAATTCATGGATATGGTGATACTCGGCTGTCAGCCGCGTATAGGGCGAAGTCTTGTAGTAGGCACGAAATCCGACCGTCTCGGAATTGAGTTCCGGAATGTCCGAAAAGCCGTCGCCGTTGCGGTCGTAGGAGTCGCGGTCGCGGATCATCCCGAAGAGATAGACGCCCGTCTTGTAATCGTCGGAGACGAACGACCCGTTGAGCGACGTATTGAAATCGGCCGTACCGTCCTCCGAAATATTGGTCGTATTGGCCAGCGTCACCGAGTTGTAGAGCGGCTCCTTGGTGATGATGTTGACCACGCCGCCGATGGCGTTGGCGCCGAACAGAGCCGACCCGCCGCCGCGGATCACCTCGACCCGTTCGATCATGGCCACGGGCAGCTGTTCCAGCCCGTACACCGAAGCCAGCGAACTGAAAATCGGCCGGCTGTCGAGCAGCACCTGCGAATATTGCCCCTCCAATCCGTTGATACGCAACTGCGTAGTACCGCAGTTACCGCAGTTGTTCTCCACGCGCAATCCCGACTGAAAATTCATCGTTTCAGCCAGGTTGCTCGACGCGGTCGATTCGAACAGTTTCGTCGAGGCGACGGAGACGATCGTAGGCGAGAACTTCCGGTTGGTCTCCGTACGGCTGGCCGAAACGACGACCTCCTCCACTGCGAGCGCCTCCTCGTTCAGGGAAAAATTCACCTCGGCAGTCCTGTCGGCGACGATCTCCACCGTCGTTTCGGCCGACCGGTAGCCCACCGACGACGCGACGAGCGTAAAACGTCCCAAAGGCAGGTTTTTCAGGAAATAGTGTCCGGTGGCGTCGGTCGCACACCCGATGGTCGTACCTTTCACGGCGACGGTCGCATAGGCAAGGTGCTCGCCGCTCTTCGCATCGACGACATGCCCCGTAATATTCGCATCGCTTTGTTTTCCGGTTTTCACGACGGCTTCTCCTGCGGCGAGGCACACCGCAGGCAACAGGAGCACGACAAGTGCTCCGATGATATGTTTTTTCATTGGATGATTCGGATTTGATGAATATACAACAAATGACGGCGAAGACAGGACAAAACGTCCGCTCCGCATTCAGATTCGCAAAAACATCAATCCAGGGGAGGTGCGCGCAAGCCGTAGACTCGCACCGGCATACCGCGCCGCGCGACGGGTTTCCGGACTCCGAAGACAAAAGCGGCTCCCGCCTGCCCGAAAACCAGCGCGACGAACGTCGCCGCCGTGGCAATCAGCAACGACAGGTGCGCGATCAGCTGGAACTGCTGCGGCGTGTGGTTGTGACCGGGATTGCCCGAAGAGCCGGAGAAGGGATGCGAATGGACGAAAACGTGTCCGTCGATCCGGTGGACATGCGGAAACAACGTGACACTGCTCCAATACCCCACAAAGAGTAACAGGAGCAACGACGCCGTTATGTTTCGTCCGGTGTTTCGCATCGGGCCAGGAGCTTTATGCACAAAGATACGAATAAGCCGAACGCAATGCAAATTTATTTGAACATTGCCGAGCGGGAGTATCTGAGGCGCAGCCAAAGATAGGAAATAATCCGGAAAATCGAGAAGATCACCGGCGAGAAACGCGCTGACGAAGCGACCGTAGCCCTGATGAGCGACTACCTGAAAGAGCAGGAAAAGCTGGCCGGATGCTCACGGCCTACAACAAACGACAGGGCTGTTGCGACAACCGCTCTCCGTTCCGACCGAAAAACACATCGGACGAAACCGATCGCGGAAGAAGATACGGAAATACACAATCCCGTGTTTCGTCCGGCCGCGAAAAGCGGAATCACGCCTCCCGCAGATCGGCGAACCAATAGGCGTAGCTCTTCGACGTCCCGTCGTCGAGCCGGACGTCGTAGCTGCGGCTGAAAGGCGTTCCGAGCCGGAACGGCACGGGCGAAGCGAAGATCGGCCCGTCGTAGCAGAAAGTGTGGTACTCGCCGTTCTCGCCGTTGGGATCGGTTCCGGCGGGCAGTGACGCCACGAAATCGCGATCGACGACACGCCCTACGGCGGCACGCCCCAATCCGTCGTCCATCGTCGTCACGACCACCGTTTTCAACCCCGACGCGAGGAAATCCGCCATCACCTCCTGAGAAGATTCTCCCCAGAGCGGTTCGACGACTTCGATGCCGAACGGCGCGAGCTGCCTCTCCCTGTACGCACGCACGTCGTGCAGGAAAATATCGCCGAAGATGAAGTGCGTCACGCCCCGCGCCCCGAAATGCGCCACGGCACGCGACATCGCCGCTCCGTAATCCGCCATATCGCCGTTCGGAGCCAGATCGAGGCGGTACAACGGAATCCCGATCCGTTCGGCCTGCGCCTGCAACAACGCCGCCGGAATGCCGTGCATCGTCGAACGCCGCGTCGAGCCGTCGACGGTCGTCAGCAGCGCGACGATCTCGTAGTCGCCCGACCGCATCGCCCGCCAGAGCGCATGGGCGGAATCCTTGCCGCCGCTCCAGTTGAAAACCGCCCTTATCCGTTCCATACGATATGTCCCGCATTGTGGAAAAATCCGCAGACGAGCGTCAGGTATTCGGGCATACGCCCCTCGACGCCCCATTTCAACTCGATGCCGAAAAGTTCGCGTGCCGTGCGGCCGACGTCGAATCCGCACGCTTCGAGCGAAGGACGCACCCGATCGGGATGACGGCACGGATTCCCGTCGGGACGGGTACAACTGCCTTCCGGACAATGGAGACAGGTGCCGACATAGGCGAACGAACGGCCGCCGATGCGCCGCTCCATATCGAGCAGCCGTGCTTCGATCCGCTTGCGCTCGGGACGCATCAGTCGGCCTGCCTCCGACAAGGGCAGTCCCTCCTGCTCCGGCACGATCTTCGTAGCGACGACGAGCGCCGTCGCATAGCCCGACAGATACTCCTCGACGGAGAACCCGAAGGGCGGACAACCCCAGCTGCTCCCGTAACTGGGGCAGGCGCGGCAATATTCCGCAATCCGCTGCGCATCGCGGAAACGGGCGACGTAATCGGCCGCAGGCAGCTCAACCGCGGAATCTTCGGCACGATATCGGTATGAAAAATTCATACGGCAAAATTAGTCGATCCGGCGGCTCGAAACGGGATTTTTCGAAAAAATTTCGTCTTTTCGAACCGTTTTTCGGACTCAATCCCTATATTTGCCCCAGATTTGGTCTTCCGTCCGTTCGCAAAACGACGGAATGAAAAGGGAATCGGGTGCAAATCCCGGACAGTCCCGCTGCTGTGAAGCTCCGCGACGTTACGAACATCTCAGCCACTGGTCCGCACGGATCGGGAAGGCTTCGGAAACAGGAGTCAGTCAGAAGACCTGCCAGATCGATTCGACGTCGGAGAACCTCGTGGACAGGGTATCCGATTCCGGTTGCAAATCGCATCGGCTGCCAGATCGTCGTTCATTTTCATGCTCCTTTTCCCGCCTCGGCAAAGCGCGAACAAGTTCGGCTCTGCGCTCGGCTTAACGAAAAGGTCGAACTGCATTCTTCGTTTCTTTGCAGCGATACGATGCGCCGTCCGGACACATCGTCCGCCCCGTTTCCGGACAGGACGGATTCGGGGAAACAGGCTGCGAATACCGTCGTACTCCGGTACGGCGAATCCGCTCCCGCGAACTGCGCCGGCAGGCCGAGCGCCGCAGCGGATCGAAGCGACCGGTGAATTTTTGAAGACAAACCTCTAAAACGTAGAGTTATGAATATCGTTTTGTACGGAATTTCAGAGGAACTGGCACAACGCACGGCCATGCACTACGGCTTCGCCTTGTGCCGCCCGTTCGAGACCGGAACGGAAGAAGAAAACCGGTTCTGGCTGCAACCCCGATTGGAGAACGAGGAGGAGTTGCTCGCCTTCATCGAACGCATGGCGCAACACGACGAACAGATCGCGGCCGTCGTCGCCGCACCGACCGAGGCGTCGACCGAGACGCCGATGGGGGATTTCAATGCGGTACTCTACGCCACGCGCACCGACAAGCTCTTCACGCTCGGCACCGCCACCGGCGGCGCCGTCAACAACGCCGTCAGCGACCAGACGCCCGAATACGAACTCGCGCGCATCATCGAAACGCAGCTGGGACGCGTCTGCGCCCACGAAGGGCTCTGAAAGAATTCTTTGTCCGCCGCGCCCCGCACCCCGTGTTTCGAGGCGGGGAAGGCCGTCCGCCGCGGTGAAAACAACCCGCCGCATCCGGTCCGGCGACCGCACCGCCCCCCTACTTCCGGCATATCCGGACGAAAACCGCGCCGGAGCGCCCGCCCGCGGCATACGGAGCCGTCCCGCAGGATTCGCACCCCTGCCCAATCCCGAAAACAGACCGGCCGTTCCCGCGACGCCTCTTCTACCTTCTCCTGCCCCAGCGCGGCCGGATGTCGAGGAAGAGTTCGTAATTCAGGCGCGGCATCGGACGCGAAAGCACCGATTCGTACTCCTCGTTGAAGAGATTGTTGACCACCCCCTTGACCGTGAAGTCGGCCCATCGCAGCGAAAAGGCCTTTTCGAGCGAAACGTCACTCATGAAATAGGGTTTCACGCGGCCGATCTTCGTCTTCATGCTGTTGTCCGACGTGGTGAAGCGTTCGCTGTAATAACACCACTTGTAAATGAACCTCCACGACCTGTAAGTCAACCGTCCGGTCACCGAAGCCGAATATTCGGGGATATAGACCAGTTGCTTGCCGATCGCCTTGTCGTACCAGTCGACCGGATCGCCGTTGTTGATCGAGGGCGTCCACGAGAAATTGCCGTCGGCGTTCAACTGCCAGTCGGGCGCCGGCTGCCAGTCGAGCCCCGCCTTCAACTCGACGCCGTAGGCGTGCACCTCCTTGATGTTCTTCGGAGTCCAGAATCCCTTGAAGGTGGGCAGCCAGACGATCCAGTCGTCGATGTAGGAGTCGAACCATGTCGCCTCGCCGTGCAGCGAGTAGGAGCCTCCGCGCCCCACGGCGAACGAAACGCCGCCGTCGTAACTGATACCGTGCTCCTTTTTCAGGTCGGGATTGCCGCCCGGCAGGAAATAGAGGTCGTTGAGCGTCGGGAAACGGAAGTTACGCGACACGGAGGCTTTGGCCACCACCCTGCCGCGGTGCGAAAGCACGTAATCGGCGAAGAAGGCGGGGATGACCGGCGTCCAGTCGTCGCCGAACATCTCCTCGCGCAGCGCCAGCGACAGCCCCAGCCGGTCCGTCGGCTGGTACTTGGCCGAAACGTAACCCGACAGCTCGACGCGCCCCTGATCGTAGCCGACCTGCACCTTCTTGCGGTTGCCGCCGAGCTGCTGCGGATCTTTCATCGGCAGGACGTTCTTGTCGACGCTTTCGACCAGATGCTGGTGCACCGAAAGGTCGGCCGTAAAGAGCCACTTGTCGCCGACGGAATATTCGCCCTCGACCTGGCCGAAAAACGTATCGATCCGGCTGCGCGAGCGGATCATCTGCGCCATGTTGCCGTTGCCGAGCGACTTCTCGAAATCGTAGGCCATCCACGTATGGATATACCCCGCCTTGGCTCCTACCTTCCAATTCTCGCGGAGATGATCCCACTGCAAGATGCCGCGCAGCGTCTGCTCGCGCTGCACGTTGGAGTAGTCGTCGTCCTCCTTGTGGTCGACCGACAGCATCGGGACGCCGCGCGACGAATGGACGTACCACGCCTGCAATCCGAAACGGTTGCCGTCGCCGGAATTGCAGTAAAGTTCCTGCAACAGGTGCAGATCGTGGTAGGCGCCGCTCTTGTTGCGTTCGACGGGATAGTAGGAATCGACGATATTGCGATCGTCGTCGTAGACGTTCAGTTTCTTGTTGTAGTTTCTGTACCTGAAATCGTTCGGCGACGAGGAATAGACCACGCGCGTCGAACTCTGCCAGCGGTCGCCGCCGTAGGTCAGGCGCAGAAACTCGTCGAAGGTCGAGAACGACCCGACGCCCTGAACGTACTGCAATCCGAATCCCCGCCGGTCGGCCGGCCGCGTCGAGAGCTTGACCGCACCTCCCAGGCCGCCGCCCGTCTCGTTGACCGACGAGGTGCCGTGCAGCAGCGAGGCGTCGTCGATGAAGTAGGAGGGAATCATCGAAAAGTCGGTCATGCCCAGCATCGGCGAATTGATGCGCATCCCGTTCCACGTCACCTGCGTGTGCGACGGCGACGTACCGCGGAACGCCACCGTCGAGAGCGTGGCCCGGCCGTACTGCTTGACGAAGATCGAAGTATTGAAAGTCAACACGTCGGCCATCGATAGGGCGATGTTCTCATGGAGCACGATCGTGTCGAGCCGGGTCTTCTGCACGCCGATCTCCTTCATCGGGCGGCGCGCCGTCACGCCGATCTCGCGGATCGGCACCACGAACGAGGGATTGTCGTTCCACCACCCTTCGCGGGATTCGGTCTGCCGCCGTTCCTGCCCGTAACAGAGGCAGGAGGCGGCGCAGAGGATAATCGTGAGGATATGCTTCATGGTCTTCCGGTCTGGCCGCCGAGCATCTGTTCATACGTGGGATTCTCGCCGCAATTCTCCACCCGCCACGTCGCGTCCGAGAGCGACGGCAGCGCTCCTGCGAAGGTCGAAAAGTCGGTCGCCGACGAAAGGTTGCCGACATAGACCGATCCGACCTGTCGCAGGGCGGAGAAGTCGAGTGCAGTCACCGTCCGGTTCTTGTAGCTGGCATGTCCGACGAAGAGTTCGCCCGTCACCGTTTCCAACGCGGGGAAACGGAACGCGGCGACCCGATCGGTGGAGGCATTCCACGTCGAGAGCAGCATGTTGCCCCGCACCTCTTTCAGCTTCGGCAGCACGAACGCTCCCGTACAGCCGATGGGCATCGTATAGAAAGCGTAATCGCTCGACGCATCGTCCGAAACGCCGAGGCCATCGCCCACACGCTCCAATTCCGGAAACGCGAGCGATGCGAACGACGACACGTTGACATAGAACGCCAACTGCCGCCCGATGCTCCGCAGTCGCGGGAACGACGCCGAGTTGGCGGCTCCGGCCTTGCCGCAGTTCTTGCAGAGCAGCGTACCCCGCACCTCTTCGAGCGCCGGCAGCGAGAGCGCGAAGGCCCGCTGCGTCCCGCAGTTTTCGATCAGCAGATCGGTGCAGGCGGCCACGGGGAGCGAAAGCGCGGAGAGCCCCTTGAATCCGACGACATGCAGGCCGTCGAGCCGCTCGAAGCCCGACAGCGCGAAGGGCATCGTCTCCGGCTGCGGTACAAGCGCCGCCGCATCGAGCGACAGCGATCCGACGAATCCGCCGCCGCGCAGCTCCGTCAGCTTCGGTGTCGAAACGAACCGCAGCGTGACGGCGCTGTGCTCCGAAAAGGCGTATTTCGAGAGATCGAATACCCCGGCGAGGCCCGGCAGGTCGTCGAGCGTGAGGTCGCCGCCGATGGCCGTGAGACGCGGCAGCAAGGCGCCGAAATCGGTGACGGCGGGCAGCGAAGCCAGCCGCACGTCGCCCTCGAACCGTTCGACAAGCGGCAGGTCGACCGTTTCGACGGCCGGACATCCCTCGACGGAGAACGACCCGGCCGCGGCAAGCCGAGGCAGCGAGATCGTCCGGAGCGCAGGACAGTCGGTCAGCGCGACCGCCCCGACGGTTTCGATCAGCGGAAACTCACACGAAGCGGTCAGCGCAAGCTCCTCGTAGGCGATCGAACCGACCGAAACCAGCGCACCGAAGGTCGTCGCGAGCTGTCCCAGCTTGCCGAAGCGTGCCACGGACAGTTCCCCGCCGACACGCTGCAATTCGGGAAAATACATCTGCTCGCACGGCGCCTTGGCCGCGTTGCCCGTCGACCCCGCGAGCCGCATGTCGCCGCCGACCGACTCCAATTCGTCGGCCACGATCTCGACGAGCGCGTCCGAACCGACCGCGAAGGCCCCGTCGACGCGCTGCAACGCCGCGAAAACGACCGACCGCACCGCCGTACCGCAGAGTTGCAGATCGCCCGCCACCTCGCGCAGGGCAGGCAGTTCGATCCGCTTCAATGTCTCATTCGGCGCCCCCGCACTGCCGATGCACAGCGACTCGCACCGGCGCAATCCGGCCAGTCCCGCCAGATCCTCGCCCCGATAGGCGTTCGTGACCGTCAGGTCGCAGCGCACCGAGACCAGACCGGCCAGGCCGTCCAGATTCACGATCGCCTCGCCGCCCTCGACGCCGATCGTGAGGTTGCCTTCGACGACATTGATCCGGCTCGCGGCGAAGGCATCCACCTCGGCCTGCGTGCGCAGCGTCAGGCTTCCCCCGGTCGCAACGTCGGTACGATTGACCGTGTAAATATACGTGCGGTCGCTCTGGCCGTAGGAGCTGACCAGAAACTGCCACTCCTGCGACCAGTCCCTAATCGTCGCCGGATCGGGATGGATCGACGCATGTTCGCACAATTCGTAATGCACCTCCGCCTCGTCGAGCGATGCGTCGTAGGGAACGTCGACAGTGATTCGCCCGTCGTGGACGACCGCCTCGTAGGTCGCCTCCCCCACCGTCAGCGAAAAGGCCGTGACGTAGTTGTCGCCGTTCCACACCGGCTCGTCCGCCGTCTTGTCGTCGCAGGCCCCGCACAGCAAGGCGAAGCAGCCGCATATCCATAATCTCTTCATAATCGTCCGTTATTTGCCCTGATTGAGATTCTCGTCCGTGAAACCGAATACCTCCGTGGAGTTCTCGCCCAGCCAGCCGGCCTTGGCGTTGACGCCGGTCTGCACCTTGACGAAGTCGATGTAGGCGAGGTTCGCCGGCTCGCCGTTCCCGTCGACGGCGTTCTCGATCTTGAAATAGGTCTTCACGGCCCCCGCCCCCGCATTTTCGTCGTCCGAAAGCCGGTCTTCGCCGAAGTTGTCGGCATACCCCCAATCGTAGGAGTCGTTGACCCAGTAGGAGCCGTTGCCCGACTGGTCGTAGGTGCGGCTTTCGAGGCAGGTTCCGTAGAGGACGTAACTCTCGGCATCGATCCAGTTGGGGTAGTAGCTGGGCTGGTCGTGGTACGCTTTCAGATAGTCGATCTTGCCGCTGACGCCGCGATAACCCTCCGACGAATTGTCGATGCTGTGGTCGAACCCGACGACGATGTAGCCGCCCCAGCCGCCGAGCGATACCCACGTCCCCTTGCGCAGCCGTTCTTCGGCATAGGCGACGGCCGCTTCGGGCGTGGTCTCCGCACCGGTGAACCCTCCCGAAACGAGTTCATTGATGAATTGACCGGGCGCAGGCGTATATTCGTAGACCTTCGTCCACGACACTTCGCTGGACGGCGTGGCCGGACGTCGGAAAGCCCCCTCTTCGTCGCAGCATTCGACGCTGTACTCCACCGTCGCTCGCACTTCGCCGGTCGACCTCACCCCTTTCGCCACCGCCGCCGCAGGTTCGTCCGAGCTGTCCGTCACCGTGAAAAGCAGCTTCTTCACTCCTTTGCCGGACGGCGTATAGGTGCAGGCGAGTTCCGTCGAGATCTCCTCGCCGTCGACCGTCCAGCTGTAACGGGGATTCCGGCCGTTCCAAATCGAGGGACGCAGCGTGATCGACCGCCCGAGCGGCACGGTACGTGTCAACCCGTCGTAAAGCCGTCCGATCGGCGGCACCGTCACCGAGACCGGAAGCGCCTCGGTCACCTCCACGCGGATGCTCTTCTCGTCGGCCCCGTCCTCGTTCTCGGCCCGCAGGCGGAGTTCGTATTCGCCCAACGCCTGTTCGCAGAACTCGTAAGTCTGCTCGCGCCCGACTTCCTCCGCTTCGGCAGCCCCCGGACGACGCATCGTCCAGCGGTAGGTCGCCTTCTCGCCCCACCGCACGTCCGGCGAGATCTCGTAGACATGCCCCCGCACGACCTCCGCCCCTTCGGAGAGGACGATCACGGGCGGCAGGATTCGGTAAACCTCCACGCGCGTCTGTTCGCGCGTCGTCCCCTGGGGCGTGGTCACCTCCAACTCGATGTAATAATCCTCCTTCTCCTCGCCCTCCACCTCGTCGATGACGTAGGTCAGCACGGGTTCGGTCGAGATGATCCGGCCCGTCTTCTCCAGCTTCCACGCATAGACCGCACGGTCGACGTACTCATAAGTCGGGGCGATGGTAAACTCCCGCCCCACCTTGGCGATGTAGACGCCTGTATTGACATCGAAGGCGATGACCGGAGCCTGCGCCTCCTCGCGCGTGATGATGTCGTCCTTGTTGCAGGCGACGGCCGCCGCGGCAAGGAGCGCAAAACAACTGAAACGTATTCTGTTCATGGTTTATCGGTTTTCAACGCCAACAGAAGGCGCCGGGGATAATCCCCACATAAAATTCGTCGAGCAGTTCGCCTTCGGGCGAATAGCGCAGGATGACCCCGTCCTGCACGTAGTCGATCGCGTCGGCCACGTAGACCTCCGAATTGAACGGATTGACCGTCAAGCCGTAATAGAGCGTATTCTGATAGGGCACGAAGGGTTTCACCGGAAAGTTCGTCGCCGTGACGGGCAGCCGCCAGATCGCCTTGTTGATGAAGTAGAGCGTGTCGCGCGTACCGTTGAGCTGTACCTCCGAGGGCCAGTCGCCGAACTTGAACTTGAACTGCTTCTCGACCTTCCGCGTCGCGGCGTCGATGCAGTAGAGCGACGGCGCCTCGTGACCGTAGGGCGACCCCTCGTAACCGCCGTCGGTCACCGTCCAGATCTTGTTGTACTTGTCCATGACCAGCGACGTGGGCTGGATGCCCACCGTGATCTCGTCGCAAACGGTATCGGTCTCGGTGTCGATCACCAGAATCCGGTTCTGGTAAGACCAGCAGTTGGTGAAGACATACTTGTCGTACTGCACCATCTGCTCGGTCGAACCCGTCTCGAAATCCATGTCCGTCTGGATATACCCCGTGATCTCGTAAGTCCGGGGGTTGACGATATAGATGCGCGGATCCCAGATCTGGGTGACATAGGCCTTTTCGTCGCTCAGGAAGTGGATGTAGCGCGGCGAAGTGAAGCCCTCGATACGCCCCACCTCCTTGAAGGTGTCGATGTCGATCGCGTAGATCACGCCCGAATTATTGACCACGATCCAGCCGATGCCGTCGCGGATGACCATCGATTGCGCCACATCGCCCAGTTTGAAGCCGTTGGCGCGGAAGAAGATCTCGTTCTCGACCTGTTTCTTCTCCGGATCGTAGTAGGAGAGCGACGCGTTGCCGTACATGAAGTTGCCCTCGTTGGTGATGAACAACCCCGATCCGGTAATCCCGAAATCCTCCACTTCGTAAGGCCCATAATCCATACATGCGCCGCCGAACGCCGCACATGCAAGGATTGCGAACCATCGCTTGAACTTCATAAAACTCATATCCCTATCGGTTGATCCACTCCTCCGTGAAGCGGTAGGCGAAATCGACGCCCGCCGGACTCGCCTTTTTCTGATAATAGCTGCCGTACTCCACCGCATCGCTGCGCGAAACGTCGTAGAGGTGGATCCGGCTGTTCGTATAGGAGGATTTCCCCACCCACAGCTGCTCGGTCGTGGGGTGCACGCCCATGTAGCCGTAGATGAGCGAACCGCCCTCGTGGTTGCCGTCGATGTCGGCCGTGATGTAGTCCCAGTCGACCTGCCCCGTTTCGTAATTGTAACGCATCGCCTCGGTCGCACTGAAATCGCTCTTGCCGACGAAGTAGAGCCACGGCTGCCGGAAGCTGGCGCAGAGCTGGACGTTCGGCGAAGCCGTGCCGGTGCGCAGCTTCACCGTCTCGGGCAGCGTCTGCTCCGAGACGACCTCTCCTTCGGCGTCGAACGCCACGATCATCGCGGGCGATTTCCAGACGACGTTGCCGTAGTAGCCCAAGTCGCCGTCGATCTCGAACTCGCCGGTGAAGACGGCGTAGATCTTCCCGTCGGCTCCCTTGGCCAGGTCCTTGACCTGCCGGTCGGGATAGGTGTGCTCCCTGACTACCCGATCGGTCGCAGAGTCGATGACGATCACCGAATTGCCGCGTCCGGCGAAGACCTTCCCGCGCGAAACGGTCATGCGCGCCTTCGTGGCGCCGGTCTTGGTGAAGACACCGTAGGTATCCGGAATATCGGTCGTGGCGATCACGCCCGAAACCAGGTTGACGGTACGGATGCCCGAATGCGACTCCATGTCCGACGTCGAATACTGGATATACCCCTTTTCGGGACTTACCGCAACGATGTGCTGCGGCCAACAGAGCGTCGGTTTGACACCCGACGATGAAGCGACCTGCGCATAGAACGGCATGTCGCGCGCAAGGATCCGCTTCATCGTGTGCGCGTCGCAGATCACGAAGCGGCCGTCGCCGTTTAAGGTCGTTCCCGTGCTGCTCGTCCGGCCGTTCTGCGTGATGAAATAGATGCGTCCGCCGATCATGTACATGTCCTGCAACACGTTGCCGATCTCGTTGTCGTTGACCTCCTCGTAGACCCGTTCGTGGCAGCGCATGTGCTGGTCGAAATAGACGATCGAACCGTTTTCGGTCGTCATGTTGCCCTCCATGAGCACGAACGTCCCTTCGGGATGGGTGAAATCGAGCACGTAATAGTCCTGCGAGAAGAGCGGTTCGCCGTCCGATTCGATGCGCAGCGTGTTCTCCAAGTCCTGCCCTTCGAGATACTCCGCGGGCGGTGCGACACGCAGCGTGCGGCGGGCGATATCCAGATCGGCCGTCCACCGTGCCGGAGCGGTCGTCCGCACCTGCGGAATCCACCCTTCGGCCGTCAGGGAGCGTACCTCCGACCCGCCGTATTTCAGACACACGGGCTCGTCGTCCGCCTCTCCCGCCTCGATCTCCAACGCGCCGCCGGCACGTTTCGTGATCTCGGAGGTCAGGCGGTAGGTCGCGCCTGCCTCCAACTTCCGGCCGGGGCGGGTTTCGGTGTAGACGCTGCCGTCCGCGAACGTATAGGTCACATGCACCTCCGTCGCGCTGCAATCCACCGGATAGACCACCGCCGCGGCGAACACCCGCGTATCGCCGCCGGACGCAGGCAGCGCGACGCCCTCCGCGCCGAACGACAGCGTAACGGCATATTCCCCGCCGGTCGCGGCACCGAATCCGCCGCCGTCGAACGTGCGCGTGCCGCAGAGCGCGATCGTCCGGTCGGCGGTCGCCAGCGAGACCGAAACCAGCCGTGCGTCCACCTCCTGCGACCACGGATCGAACCAGATGTAGGAGGTAGCGTGCGACAGCGTGAAATGTCCGCCCGCATCGGTAGTCGCATAACCGAAATCGCCGTTGGCGCCCAGCTGCAATTCACCGGCCGCCGCCTGATTCTGGCGGGAAGGGACGACGGCCCGCGCCCCCTCGCCCGTCATATTGTAGTAGACTTCGTAGGGAGCTTCGCCCGTCAGTTCGGAAAATCCGAAGCTCGCCGCAGCGCCTGCGGTTCCCGCTTCGGAGCTCTGCACGCCGTTGACCCATATCCGGTCGTCGGCGCTCCACAGAAACGGAATCGCCGCGCCGTCGACGGCGCCCGCCGACGTTCGCGTGGAAGAACCGGACACACCGGTCAATTCGACAGCGCGGCCGCCCCGAACCGCCCCTGCTTCCTCTTCGAACTCCGAGGAACAGGCCGCCAGCAGCAATCCGCACAAAAAAGGTAAATAACGTTTCATATCGTATGCGTTTGAAATACGGGGGAACGCCGGAGCCCGATTTCCGGCTCCGACGTCTCTCCCGCAGAGAGTTGACTTCCGCCGGATCTATTTCCACGTGCCGGTCGGTTCCACGTCGTAGACGAACGTAAAGTTATAGGGAGCCATGGTCAGCTGCACCCAGCCCGAATTCACATAGCCGCCGCCCGTACTCAGCGACGGGTCGTCGCTCTCGGGCAGATGGATGACGCGGGTCTCCGCCTTGCTGCCGGCGACGATCTCGTACGATCCGCCGAACGGTCCGGAACCATAAGACTCCTCCAGCGTCGGCGGAGTGGCCGCACGGCAGATGATCTCGCCCAGCAGCGGGCAACCGCCCTGACCCGTTCCCGTCCAGTCGTATCCGGTAAAACTGTAAGTTCCGATCTCCTTCATGCCGCGGCCGAACGAAACGCTCCGCAGATTGTAACAATCGGCAAAGGCATTCTGTCCGATGGATTCCGTCGCATCAGGGAAGATCAGCGCCGTCAGCGCCGAACACCCACTGAACGCTGCGGAACCGATCGTTTTCAGTTTGGTGCCGAAGGAGACCTTCGCCAGCGACTTGCAACCGTTGAAGGCGTTCGAGCCGATCGTCGTGACCTCGGCGGGCAGCACGACCTGCGTCAGCGGACAGCCCTGGAACATCGCGTCAGTGATCTTCGGCACATATTCGTCGAACGTGACGCTCGCGAGCGAAGCGCACGACGCATAGGTATTGACGTCGTAGGTGACAGCCGCCGAAACGTGCGCCCTGATCAGACCCGATCCGCTGAAAACATGCTTCGCCACAGCGGTAATATTCTTCGGCAGCACGATGTCCGACAGATTTTTGTTGTCCTTGAATACGGCGGGAAAAGTCGCGCTCTCGTAGACGGCTTCGCTCAGATCGACGGTCGCCGCGGCGGACAGTCCCTTAACGGCGGCGGCCACCGCACTCAGCTGCGACGCGCTCATCGCCGTATTGTCCCCTGCCGTCTTGACGAAGAGCGTCGAGAAGGATGCCGGAAGTTCCGCAGACCACTTGTCGCCGGCCGAAACACGGTAGTAGACGCCTTCGCTCAGGTAGTCGTCGCCCAATGCGGCGAACGTATAACCGCTGCACGCCGCAGTCCACGCCGAATAGGCGTCGACCGACGGGACGTGGACGGTCCTGGCACCCTGAACCGAAGCGCCCGCCCCCGCAAAACTGTCGGCCGCAACCGTCGGAGCCGTCGTCGGCTCGCAGTAGATGTCGGCCAAAAGCACGGCATTCTCGAAAGCCTTGCTGCCGATCGAAGCGAGCGCGTCGCCCGAAACGGTCAGCGTGTTGAGCTTCGACCAACCGGCGAACGCACCGGCCCCGATCGCCTCGACCGTCTTGGGAATCGTCAGCCGTTCGATGACGTCGTTCCCTGCGAATGCTCCGTCGCTGACGGCCGTAATGCCGGCTCCGAACTTGACGGACGCGAGGGTCGGATTACCCGCAAAGACCTCGCTGCCGAGCTCCGTCACATTGTCGGGCAGCACCAGCGCCGTCAGGCCGCAGTCGGCGAACGCCCTGTCGCCTACGGTCGTCACGCTGCTGCCCAGTGAAAGGTCGGCGAGCTTCGAACAACCCTCGAACGCACCCGCATCGACGGCGGTCACCGAAGCGGGAACCGTCAGCGACGTCAGCGACGTGCACCCCTTGAAGCTCTCGGCGGGAACGGTGCCGATCGAACCGAGTTCGACCTCAGCCAGCGCCGGACAGTCGCGGAACGCCTTCGCACCGAGCGTCGCACCTCCGAGCGACGCCTCGGTCAATCCGCTGGCGGCGAAAGCTTCGTCGCCGATGCTCTTCACATTACCCAGCGCGATCTCCGACAGCGCCGCACAACCTCTGAATGCCTTGTCGGCGATCGATGCGACGGACGAAGGCAGCGTGACCTCCGCCAGAGCGGAACACCCTTCGAACGTACTCGGCCCGACTGCGGCGACGCCCGACGGAACGACCGCCCTGGTCAGCGCCGTACACCCTTTGAAAGCCCCGTCGGCGATCGACGTCGTATTTTCGAAGAGACGGATTCCGCCCAGCTTCTCATTACCGGCCAGCAAGGCAGGGAATTCGGCGGAAACATAGTCGGCCGTGCTGAAATCGAGCGTCGCGGGCACCGACTGCGCCGCGAGTCTGGCGACGACGGACTGCAACGCCTCGGCCGAGATCGTCTGCTCGCCCACGGTGCGGACATAGAGCGCCGAGAAGGTGTCGGGCATCGTCGTCGTCCACTTCTCCTCGCGCGAAACGCGGTACCAGACACCGTCGGTCAGCTCCTGATCGCTGATGTCTTCGAGGATGTATCCCTGACCGATCACGGACGCCCACTCTTTCTCATAAGCCTCGTAGGAGGCCGCCGGAACATAGAGGTATTTCTTTCCCTCGACATTTTTGCCGATGCCGTCGAACGGCGTCTGACCCAGCTCCGGCGGCGTCTGCGCACGGCAGGTGATGCTCTTCACGTTTCCGCTCTCATCGGAATAGCCGTAAAAAGCATTCCGTCCGACTTCGGTCACCTTCTCGCCCAGAACGATCGTCGTACAGCCGCAATCCCGGAACGAATAATCGGTAACGACCGGAATATCGATCGTCACATCGGCCAGCGAATGACATTCATCGAACGAGTTGGTGCCGATCGTCTCCAACGTCTCCGGAAAGGAGATGCTCCGCAATGCGTTGTTTTTGTAGAATCCCATATTGCCGATCGTCTTCAAGGCCGAGGGAAGCTCGACCGTTTCGAGTACGCTGCAATAGGCGAACGTCTCATTGGGGATAGCGGTCACTCCGTCGGGAATACGGACGGATTTGAGCGCCGAGCAATTCATGAAAGCCTGCGAACCGAGCGTGGTCAGCCCTTCGGGCAGTTCGATGCTCTCCAATGCCGAACATTTGTTGAAAGCCCCCGAATCGATCGTCTTCACTCCGGCGGGAATCGTCACGCTCTTCAAACCCGTACATCCGGCGAAGAGGCTGCGCGAAAGCGTCGTGATCTTTTCGGGCACGACGACGTCGGCCAGCGCCTTGCAGTCATAGAACGCATACTCGCCGATCGAAGTCAGCGTGGAAGGCAACCGGACGGACACAAGTTTCGAGCAGCCCGAGAACGCCCGCGCCGCGATCTCGGTCAACCCGTCGGGCAATGCGACCGTCTCCAATCCCGTACAACCGTAGAACGCTGTCGCATAGGTGCCCGTCGAGGGCATCGTCAGGATATTGCAGGGCAGCGAAATCTCCCGCAGCGTCGTCTTGCGCGAGAAGACCGTCGGGAACTCCGCGGCTTCATAGGTCGCCTCGGCGAAATCGAGCACCGCGCCCGCCTTCAACCGCGAAGCGATCGCCGAGAGGTCGGCGGCGGCGAGTTTCCCTTCGCCCAGCGTCACCGCTTTGAGATAGGTGACCGATTCGGGAATCTCCTCCGCAACACCGTTTTCGGTCAGGTAGAAGACGCCGTCGCGCTTGCAGTCGGCGGCAGCGATCGTAGCCGATATGCGCAGCGTACCGCCCGGCGTGAGTCGCCGGCCGGCACGGCTCTGCATGTAGACCGAACCGTCGGCGAAGGTGTAGACGACCGAGACTGTCGCCTCCGACAGATCGGCCGGATAGAGCACCATGGCGGCGAATACCTCGGTGTCGCTGTGCTGCGTCGGCAGTGCGACGCCTTCCTCGCCGAAATTCAGCGTGACGGACGACGAACCCTCGCACGCACCGAGCGCACCCTCCGCGAAGACTGCCTCGCCGGCGATGGCATGGCCGCCCGACACGCTCAGCGAAATCGATTCGAGCCTGGCCGTCACGTCGGCCGAACTTACGTCGAACCAGACGTAGGAGGTCGCGTGGTTCAGCACGAACGTACGGTTGGCATCGGCCGTCGCATAGCCGAAATCGCCGTTGCGCCCCAGATCGGGACGACCTGCCTCCGTCTGTGTCTGTTCGGCGGGGATCGACGCCGTGCGGGCGGCGGAACCCGTCATGTTGTAGATCACGTCGTAGGAATCGGCTTCGGCGACGGATTCGAAAACGAAGGCGCCCTTTTCGCCGGAGGATTCGAGCGGCTCGCTCTTGACGTCGCCGACCCAGATGCAGTCGCCGGCGCTCCACCGGAACGGCACGACTCCCTCGGATGCCTCGCCGAATCCGGTACGGGTAACCTCTCCCGAAAGACCGGTCAAAACGACTTTTCCGCTCTCGACGGGACGGGCGGGTTCGACATCGGCATCCCGCGTACATCCCGCGAGGGCCAGCATCGAACCGCAGACAAGATATAAGTACTTTTTCATCGGATTTCTCATTTATCGGTTAGTTCCACTCCTCCCAGTCGCTCGAACCGGCGTTGTTGTCGTCGAACACCGGAAGATTGACTTCGACCGCAGCGACAACCGTCGCCGTAGCGCCCACGGCGACGACCGTCACCTTGCCGCTCTTTTCGGCATAGATATTCCCTTCGACGGGAGCCGTGATCGACAGCACGTCGCCGTCGAGCGAAGCGCGCCACCCGTCGGGCTTCGAAATCGAATAGCTCTCGACGCCCTTCTGCGTGACGGCCAGTTTTTCGGTCTGTCCGTATTTGAGCGTCAGTGTCGTGCGCTCGATGACGAAGTTCACCTCTCTGGCTTTGGGCAGCCGGATCGTCTCGCCTCCCGCAAGGATGAAAATCACCTCGTCGTCGGTCTGCCGGACATCCTCGAAGAACGAATCGCCGTCTTCGCCGACCGCCTTGACCGGTTGGCCGTCGGCACCTTTGACCGGCTCGCCGTCGATCGTCCAATAGCCCTCCTCGTCGACCGAAGGGGTTTTGCCGTCCTGCCCCGCCACCGGAATCTTGCCGCCGGCATCGTCCAGCAGCCACTCGTCGGCGCCGCCCAGCGTCCAGTAGTAGACACCCTCGAACTTGGCGATACCCAGCACAGGAGCGTCGGCGCCTTTCTCGCCGTCGCGGATCGTGATGGTCTTGCCGTCGTTGAACGTAATCGACCAACCGTCGTCCGACTCCGTATAATTCGTAATGAACTTGTTGCCGTTCAAGGCGTCGACGAGCGTCTTCAACGAATTCACCTGCTCCTTCATCGAGGCGATCTCCTGTCTGATGTCCGCGATCTCCTGACGGAGTCCGGAGTCGTCGTACTCGTCCGAACAGCTCCATGCTGCCGCTGCACAACATGCCGCGAACGCCAATAGCGTAAAGATTTTCTTCATAATACAAGATTTATTTGGTTTGGAATTTCGATGCGCCGAAAAACGGCCGCGTCGGACAGGAGCGATCCGCAGACACACGATGCAGGGAACGACGGCCATGCCGCGCTCCTCGCACTCCCGATTACCGATCCGTATGACATAACTACGCCGTTTGATTCCGTTTGCGGACTTACACGACGCAAGGGGAAGGGTGAAGAAATCGACAGAAAAATAGCACGCAGAAAACTATCTCGTGTGATTCCGACCCGAAACCCGCGGGTGTAAATCGTTCATCGAGGCAGGTCTTCTGACTTATCCCGTCGACCGCGCCTTCCCGGTATTTCACCAGTGGCAAAGAATGCGATAGACTTCGCTCCCGAAAGGGAGGGGACTTACAGCAGCAGGTACTGTCGCGGATTCTCACCGCGTTCCCTATTAATTCCGACAGGAGAAGACTCCCGTTGCGGAAACCTTGACGCGGCAAAGGGATGAAAAAACGATCGGAATTCGCAAATTCCGTTTCACTTTTATTTCATTTCCGCCGTTTTCATGCGGATTCGTCGCCGCAGGGCCGGCGAACGCCGCTGCGCCGGCCGGCCTATGCCCGCCCCGCATGCGCAGCGGCTTCATTTTCCGGCAAAATAGTTGTATCTTTGTCGTAAATGCTCCCCGAATTCCTGACATACCTCGAAGCCGAACGCCGTTACTCCCCACTCACTATCCGCAACTACCGCCGCGACATCGAACGGTTTCTGGCGTGGCTGGGAGTCGACGAGGCGTCGTTCGACCCTTCGCAGCTGCGCACCGAGGACATTCGTGAATGGATTCTCTACCGCACCGAAAAATCGCACATCGGCCCGGCGTCGATGAACCGCGAGGTGTCGTCGCTTCGGGCATTGTGGCATTACCTGCGCCGGCAGGGAATCGTCACGCAGGATATCTTCCGGAGCGTCCGTTCGCTGCGTACGCCGCGCCGTCTGCCCGTCTTCGTCCCCGAAAGCCGCATGGCCTACGTGATCGCCGACATCAACGGACGCGCCGGCAGCGAAGATTTCGTCACCGTGCGCGACGCGCTGACCGTGGCCATGTTCTACGGCTGCGGAATCCGCCTCGCGGAACTGATCGCCCTCAACCGCAACGACTTCTCGGACGACTACCGGCAGGTGCGCATCCGCGGCAAGGGAGACAAGGAGCGCATCGTCCCGCTGGTCGATCCTCTGCGGCGCATTCTGGTCCATTACCTCCAACTGATCGAGCGGCAAAACATTTGCAATTCTCAGGAAAAAGCACTAATTTTAACACTGAAAGGAGCGCGCATTTCACGGAGCGTCGTGCGTCGCATCGTGGAACAGGCGTTGAACAAGGAGGGCGTACAGGGAAAAAAGAGCCCCCACGTACTGCGGCACACCTTTGCGACGCATCTGCTGAACCACGGCGCGGACATGCGCGAAATACAGGAGCTGTTGGGACACTCCTCGTTGCAGGCCACGCAGGTCTACACCCACAACAGCATCACCCGTTTGCAGGAGATCTACGTCAAGGCGCACCCCCGCGAGCGGAGAAAGGAAGAGATTGAAACCCCGTGCGACGCTGCCACAGAGGACACGCAAGCACGGTAACCGATTGTCAAACTATAAAGGACAAGGCTATGAACGTACAGATTCAGTCAGTGAAATTCGACGCAGACAAGAAGTTGATCGAATTCGTGGAGAACAAGATGTCGAAGTTGGAACGTTTCGCCGACCGCGCCACGGGCGCCGAGGTGATTCTCAAACTGGATAAGGATTTCGAAAAAGGAAACAAGGTAGCGACCATCACGCTGCACATGCCCGGCGAGGATATGGTGGCCGAACACCGCGCCCGCGCCTTCGAGGAGGCGATCGACGAGGCGATCGACGCACTGAAACGCCAGATCGAGAAATTCAAGGAGAAGGTGAAATAGCCGCACGGCGGCACGCTTGCGACGGGAGGAATCTTCGACGAGGATTCCTCCCGTTCGCATTTCCCGAATCCGCACCGGCGGCCCGCAGGAAAAGCCGGGACGACATCCGGCCTGTCGTGCGTAGGTTTTCGGGGGACGGAGGGCCGCTTGGCTCTTTGCCGGACCTCTTCGGCGGAGACGCTTCCGGCCGGCGTGCCGGCGATATGCGTTCCGGAACTGTCAACCGGGAGCCGGAGATTGTCGGGGCGATTCGGCCGGCGTTCCGTGCAGGGTCGGCGTGACGGATCGTCTCGATATGGGTTTCGTTGTCGCCTTGGATATGCCTCTTTC
>OODL01000638.1_pt1 | contig 38941 bp, 22 predicted proteins | sample 1671181 | NCBI WGS metagenome assembly OODL01 (sample SAMN06348130, study PRJEB24527) | human gut metagenome | biome: human gut; feature: ankylosing spondylitis patient; material: feces | host: Homo sapiens | place: China | collected 2015-10 | reverse complement strand
CTGCCCCTGCGCGGCTGCATCGCGGGCTTCTGGCACAGCCCGTGGAGCATCATCCCCGTCCAGATGCTGGACGGCGTAGGCGCGGGCATCCTGGGCGTGGTCACGCCCGGCCTTGCCGCCCGGCTGCTCAACGGCACCGGTCACGTCAACCTGGGCCTGGGCGTCATCATGACCCTGCAGGGCATCGGCGCTTCGTGCAGCGCCTCCTACGGCGGGCTGGTGGCCCATCTGCTGGGCTACGGCCCCGCCTTCCTGGCCCTGGCGGCCGCCCCCTGCGTGGCCCTGGGCATCCTGCTGGCGGGCGTGCGCCGGCTGCCGCGCCTGCACCACGCCCTGCAACCCCTGGAGGACGGCTAGCCCCGCGGCCCTCCCGGCGATGCATGTCGAGAGGAAAAGACAATGACACCTTTGCAGCAAACATGTTACTCCCCACATGTTGCTACAGGCCGCAGGCGATGCTATACAGCCATCCTTCACAAGCGGTTGCGCGGAACACATCATGCATGACAAGGAGGTCACACCATGAAAAAAGCTCTTGGTCCCGTCACCCTGGCCTACCCCATGCCGGCCTTTCTGGTGGCCGCCTATGATGAAGAAGGCAAAGCCAATATCATGACCGCCGCCTGGGGCGGCATCTGCTGCTCCAACCCGCCCTGCATCGCCGTCTCCGTGCGGCCCGAACGCTGGACGCACAAGGCCATCGTGGCGCGCAAGGCGTTCACGGTCTGCGTGCCCTCGGCGGCCCAGGCCGCCATGGTGGACTTTGCGGGCATGGTCTCCGGTGCCAGGGAGGACAAATTCTCCGCCACCGGCCTGACCGCCGTGCGCAGCAAGGTGGTGGATGCCCCCTATGTGGACGAATGCCCGCTGGTGCTGGAATGCGAACTGCAGGCCACGCTGGAACTGGGCAGCCATACCCAGTTCGTGGGCCGCATCCTCAACGTGGGCATTGAGAGCGACTGCCTCAACGAAAGCTGCCAGCCCGACATGTACCGCATCGATCCCCTGCTCTACGACGGCGGTCAGAAACAGTACTGCCGCGTGGGCGAGCCGCTGGGCAAGGCCTTTTCCCTGGGCCGCCAGTACGGCCTGTAACATCCGAACGTCCGCGCCGTCCTCCGGGGCGGCGCTCAACACCTCTACGCTGGAGAACAGACGACAATGAGCGCTTCCAAAGTCTATTTCACCGACATGCGCTGCCCCGTGGGCACCGGCCTGCTGGACAAGCTGAAAAAACTGATCGAAAAGGCCGGCATCGACAGCATCGACATGGACAGCAAGTTCGTGGCCATCAAGATCCATTTCGGTGAGCCGGGCAACCTGTCCTTCCTGCGTCCCAACTTTGCCAAGGTGGTGGCCGACAAGGTGACCTCCCTGGGCGGGCGCCCCTTCCTGACCGACTGCAACACCCTGTATGTGGGCCGCCGCAAGCACGCCCTGGAACACCTGGCCGCCGCGCAGGAAAACGGCTTCTCGCCCCTGAGCACCGGCTGCCAGATGATCATCGCCGACGGCCTCAAGGGCACCGACGAGATGGAAGTGCCCCTGGAAGGCTGTGACCACTTCCAGAGCGCCTTCATCGGCCGCGCCATCATGGACGCCGACATCTTCATCAGCCTGACCCACTTCAAGGGCCACGAGCTGACCGGCTTCGGCGGCGCCATCAAGAACATCGGCATGGGCTGCGGCAGCCGTGCGGGCAAGATGGCCATGCACAGCATCGGCAAGCCCGGCATCGACGCCGAAAAGTGCCGCGGCTGCAAGACCTGTACGCACTACTGCGCCCAGTCGGCCATCAGCATCGGCGAAGACCACAAGGCCCGCATCGACCATGACCTGTGCGCCGGCTGCGGCCGCTGCATCGGCGTGTGCAACTTCGACGCCATCAGCAACGCCTTCGACGCCGAGAGCACCATCCTCAACGAACGCATGGCCGAATACACCAAGGCCGTCATCCAGAACCGCCCGCACTTCCATGTGAGCATCGTCAACCAGGTCTCGCCCTACTGCGACTGCCACGCCGAAAACGACGCCGCCGTGGTGCCCGACATCGGCATGTTCGCCGGCTTCGACCCCGTGGCCCTGGACCACGCCTGTATCGACGCGGTCAACGCCGCGCCCGCCATCAGCACCAGCGTGCTGGGCCAGTGCGCTCACGAGCACAACGACCACTTCACCGACATCCATCCCAAGACCAACTGGCGCAGCCAGATCGAGCATGCCCGGAAGATCGGCATCGGCAACGTGGATTACGAGCTGGTGACCGTGAAGTAAGGACGGCTCTTGCCCCGCACCCGGGGACAGCCCATGCACGACAAAAAACGGCGTCTTTCGACGCCGTTTTTTTTATGGCCTTCCGTCCGGCCGCCGTCCGTCCCCGCAAGGGGCGTCTCAGCGGTAGAGCAGTTTTTTCCAGAAGAATTTGATGTTGCCGTCGGCACTGGGAGCGGGCTCCCAGCGCAGGATGGTATCCGCCATCTTTTCCAGCCTCCGGCAGACCGGGCTTTCCGGCAGGCAGCGGCAGAAGGGCTGCTGGCGCACCACGGCCTCGTGCACGCCGGGGTCGCGGGGCAGCACACCGGCCAGATCCAGCGAGACCCCGCCCAGGAAGTGGTCGCAGACGTCCGTGAGCCGCACGAACATCTCGCGGGCGCTCTTCATGTCCTGCGCCATGTTCACGCAGACCTGGAAGCGGTCCACGCCGTGCTGCGTCTTCAGCACCTTGATCAGGGCATAGGCGTCCGTCAGGGAGGTGGGTTCCGGGGTCAGGACGAGGAGACGTTCCTGCGCCGCCACATTGAAATAGAGCACGCTGTCGTTGATGCCCGCGCCCGTGTCCACGATGAGGAAATCCAGATCGTCCTCCAGCTCGTCCATGGCATCCAGCAGCTCCAGCTTCTGCCCCGGATTGAGCGCCAGCATCTCGCTGACACCCGACGAGGCGGGCAGGATGGAGAAGCCGTATTCCGTGGGCAGCAGGATGTCCCGCAGGGACGCCCCCTCATGGAACAGGTGGAAGATGTTCTTTTCGGGATGCAGGCCCAGCAGCACGTCCACATTGGCCAGCCCCAGGTCCGCGTCCAGAAGCAGCACGCGCTTGCCGCGCGCCGCCAGGGTCAGGGCCAGATTGACCGAGATATTGGTCTTGCCCACGCCCCCCTTGCCCGAGGTGACGGAAAATACCAGAGGATAACTGCTGTTCATGCGCGCTCCAGATGTCAGGTCTTGCCGTTCTGTTATACCTACTTAAATCTATTCATAACTAGACAAATAGATTCAATGCTAACTTCCTGCTTCATCGAGGCCGGTTTCACTTTCTCCGAAAAGAAAGCCAGAGCCTTCCTCTCCACAGGCTTACACCGTGGAACTCACGGCATTGTTTCTTAAATTGATGGCAGCATTGACGTCACGATCATGGTATGTCCCGCATTCGGGGCATACCCAATGACGCATGGACAGAGGCAAGGCTTCCAGCCGGTGACCGCAGTCGGAACATGTTTTGCTGCTGGCGAACCAGCGGTCGGCCACAACAACTGTCCCGCCATATATGCCGCTTTTATATTCCAGCTGCCGACGGAACTCATAAAAGGCGCCATCTGCTATGGATCTGGATAAACGTCTGTTTCTCAGCATCCCGCGTACATTCAGATCCTCGATGCCTATGATGGAGAACCTTCTGGCAAGCGATGTCGTAAGCTGGTGCAGTCCTTCCTGCCTGATATTGGCGATCCTGGCATGGAGCCTGGCGAGCTTCCGTCGTGCTTTTTCACGATTGTTCGACCCACGCGCTTTTCGCGAAAGACTTCGTGAGAGTCGCACGAGCCTTTTGACAAGCTTGCTGTAAGCTTTCGGCCCCTGTACCACTTCCCCGGTGGAGAGCGTCGCAAGGGCGGATACCCCAAGATCGACACCAACAGCTTCTTGGTTCTCGTTGTGCTGCTGTCGTCTGTCTTCCGTATCCACCGTGATGCTCACGAACCATCTGTCGGCCATGCGGGAAACAGTGATCGATACGAGCTTTCCTGAAAATCGCAAAGCCTCACGCATCCTGACCCATCCAAGCTTGGGGATCCGTATGCGTTTTCCCTGAACGGCGAACTGGTCATTGGAGATGCTGAACCTGTCGTGCACGCCCTTCTTCCTGAATTTCGGATAGGCGGCACGATGCGCGAAGAAGTTCTTGAAGGCTTCTCCAAGCTGGATGATCGCCAGTTGAGGGGCACACTTCGTCACCTCGAGCATCCAGGGGAAGCTTTCCTTTTTGATCTCGTTCAGCTGTTTGCGGAGGGAAAACTGGGAAGGCTTTGGAAGCGTGTCGTCTTCGCGCCATGCCCTGTACTGGATGCCCCATTGTTCAAGAGCCCAGTTATACGCGAACCGTGCGACACCAGTCGCACGCAGCATGTACGTCCGCTGATGATTGTTGAGGTCAAGGGCTATCTTGTGGGCCATCAGCACAGGGCATTATCCTCGACTGCTTTTTTGACGTCTTCAAGAAGCTTTTTGTTTTTATGGGATCGACTGCCGTAGAGCCGGGCGGAAAAGACCGTGATGATCTCCAGGACGTCTTTGGCAAGATCTTCTTCAAAAGAGCATTCCTCCCCCTGGTTGAGGATGACGACTTCAACATTTTTTGCTTCGCAGATGGCGAATACGAGCTCAGCACCGAATCTGAGCAGCCGGTCTTTATGGGTTATGACCAGCCGTCCGACATCCCCGGAAAGGATGGCATCCAATAGACGGCGCAATCCTTTTTTGTGGTAGTTCATTCCTGAACCGAGATCGGAAAGCAGCGTAAAGTTCCAGCCGTGTTGTGCACAGTAGAGTTCGAGCACCTGCTTCTGCCGCTCAAGATCTTCCCGCTGGTCATGACGGGAGACCCGGGCATAGGCAATGGTCGTACGGGTCGTATCTGCGATCGCCAGCTCGGGCTTGAGTTTTGTGATGTCATATCGACGGTGTTTGCCGGCTGTACGCTCGGGAACCAGTTTTCCGCTCTCTTCCCATCTGCGAAGGGTGGGAATGGATACTCCAAGCAATCGCGCTGCTTCACCTATTGTGCATAATCTGCTCATAAAGAGTATATTTACATATTTCTTATCATATTTCAAGCAATCAGTTTAAGCCCTGACAGGGTACGATATCTGCCTGTCCCGTCAAGAGCATGGGGCAGGCCCTGTCCGTGAGCGGGCATGCCTGCAGCAACGGCCGCATGACACAGAAGGATCTTCTGCCTAGGTCCTGTCCGTCTTGCAGCTTTCCTGCAGACGGTTGCAGCACACTCCGTGGCGGGAAACAGTCAGGGCTGCCGTCGTGTCTTCTTCCGATGCACGGGCGTTCACGCGGGCCATCTCCTGTGACTGTTCCAGGCGGGCAAGCCGTTCGCCAAGACCGGCATTTTTTTGCCATAACAGCCTGTTTTCCCTGTTCAGATCCCGGCGCTCCGCTTCCAGCTGGTCCAGGCGCTCCTGCAACCAGCGGCAATGGGCCCGCAAGGCGTTGTTCTCTGCCTTGCAATCCTGGCCGGGCGCCATCTGGCAGGACAATTCTCCGGCCGTCTGGCTTCCGTCTTCCAGGGGGGCAGGTCTGTTTTCCGGCCGCTCATCCTCATCAATGTTGTCCGGGGCATGCATGGCCCCGGCTCCCGACATCAGCCAGGAGACATTGATTTTACATTTATTACAAATAGTTAAGATAACATCAGCATTGGGACAATTTTCCCCACGTTCATAACCGCCGAGAGCGCCCTTGCTGATGCCCAGCAGGCCGGCAAAAGCCTCCTGGGACATTCTGCCCCGTACATGACGGATGCGGTCTCCAAGTTTCTGCATATGTTTTCATCCTTGACCCACCCAAAAAAGAATAGAAAATCAGCTGTTAACAAAAAAATAGATATTAAAGAACACTTTTTTGTTTACTCGACCTGAATTCTGTTCTAACAAAAGAGTGTGGGCGATATTTTGTTCCACTCTCCATCATCATTGCAAGAGCATCATATCCGCCCACATTTGCGAACGCAATGCTGTTATGGGCAGTCCACGTGCAATGTATTGTATTCATTATCATTACTTGCAGCGGTTCTTTGTCTCGCGCCCTGACAGCCTGCCTGTACACCTGACGCCCGTTGTTGGCCGGACGTCGCAAATTCGGGAGATGCTGTTATGCAACTTACCAAGGGAGCCATCGGGAACCTCATCAACCGGTACAAGGCGGTGCTCAAAAAGTGCCACCTGATGAACACTTTCGGCAGCCTGGCCGTGGCCGGCATGCTGGTCATGGGCGGCGCCGGTATGGCTGTGGCCGCGAAAGACGTGCCGCTGGAAGGGGAAAATAACTACGACAGTAAAACTGAGGTTAACCACCTCATGGGCGGCTGGCTGGTAAACGACGCTGCGACTGCCGAAGCGGCTAAGGGCGACATCACCCTCACCGTCAATGGCGGCACCATCAGCGAGATCATCGGCGGCAGCTATGTGAAGGCCAACTCCGCTTTTAATGAAACGCTGACCCACGGCACTATCACCACCACCATCAGCGGTTCGACCACTTCCTCCCAGTTCGTGGTGGGCGGCAGCAAGATCGCCAACAGCGAGAAGGCCAATCTGAAGACCGGCGATATTTCCCTGACCATCACCGGCGGTACGTTCGGCCAGAAAGATAGCGGTACGGATACTGACTACGAACTGGTCATGGGCGGCAACTACCTCAAGGCCGACCTGAATGCCAATGATACCAGCACGGCCGAAGCTGGCCACATCACCGTGAACATCGACGATGGCGAGTTCAAGACATCCGTGGCAGGCGGCAGCACGGCCCATGTTTATAATGGAAACAGCGGCGCGACTCCCAAGCTTGACGTGACCGATGCGTCCACCTCTGTGACCATCACCGGCGGGACCTTCTATCATTCCCAGTCCATCGGCGGCGGTGCCATCAATCTCGATCCCTCCATTATCGGCGGGGGGCTGGCGCTCGTGGCAGACGGCATCACGGCGGAAGGAGTGTCCGCCTCCAGCACCATCACCGGCAATACGCTGGTGACCATTGCCCAGGCCGAGGGCAAAAAATTGATCATCAAAGACAAAGTCCTCGGCGGCAGCCTGGCCCAGGGTAAGGGCGCCAAGGTGACCGTGGGCACGGAAGGCCAGAACAACACCTCCGGCATTGTCGTGGAGAACGTCAGCGAAGTCGGCGACCTGGTGGGCGGCAACATGGCCCAGGGCGGTATGGCGATCTTGCACGGTGACTCCTTCGTGGAGGTCAAGGCCGGCCAGGTCGAGGGCGACATCATGGGCGGCAGCTATGTGCGTGGTGCCGGTACGGTGACCACCAACGGTAACACCAGCGTCGTGTTCAGTGCTGCCAACTCCTCCATGGTGCCCCAGGCGGAATACATTGTGGGTGGCGACAAGGTACTTGGCAATGACACGGCCACGGGCGAAATCACGGGCACCTCTTCCGTCACGATCAATAATGGTGCCTCGGTGACTACCGGTGCTGTGGTGGGCGGCAGCTTTAGCCGTGCGACGCCTGGTACGGCTGAAGCCACTGTGGCCAACAGCGTGGTGACCATCAACGGCGGCACGAGCATCGCCGGTGTGGTGGGCGGCGGCCTGGCCGAGCATCTGACCGGTACTGGTAGCGCTAAGAGTGTTGTTGAAGGCAAGTCCTCTGTCGTCATCAACGGCGGGACGGTGACCAACATCGTCTATACCACGAGTTCCGGCAAAAAGGCGTCCAGCTACGCTGCCGTGGCTGGTGCGGGCTTCGCCACTGGCGAAAATGCCACTGCTTCGGTTGGGAATTCCGTTGTGGTCATTGACGGTGCCGAGACCGTCATCAAGGGCAACAAGCCTGATACTGGCAACGATGGCTATTTCGATAAGGACAATGCCAAGGTCGTTGCCGGTGGCGTGGCCGTCAATGGCGGCACTGTTAAGGTCACGAATACGTCGCTGACCATGGAGGATGGTAAGGTGACGGGCGACCTGGTGGGCGGTAACCTTATCGACGGCACAGGCAACGCAGGGGATATTACGTCGACCAGTGTTGCTCTGAGAGGCGGCACCCTTGACGGCGAAGTCATGGGCGGCAGCTACGTACGCGGCAGCAACACGTCTAACATTGATACGACCAATGTCCTCGTCAGCGGCGGCACATTAAAGAGCGTTGACCACAAGGCCCAGTACGTTCTGGGTGGCGGCAAGGCCCTTGTTTATGCCGATGGTCAAGAGGCGAGTCTGACCATCGACACGACGAATGTGACCATCAGTGATTCCGTGAAGGTGCTGGGCGGCGGCGTTATTGGTGGCAGCCTCGCCAAAGGAACGGGCACCGGCAAGGCAACGGTGAGCGTGACTAACGCGAATACGACGATCCTTGGCGGCACCCAGATCGCCGGTGTGGTCGGCGGCGGCGTCGCGGAAAACTATAACACTGCCACAGGCGAGGTCTCCTCGTCAGTTACGGAAAGTCAGCTGACCATCAGTGGTGGAACCATCGATGCTCTGCGTTACGGAGCACAATTCGCTGAAGACGAAGCCAAAGGCGACGCTGCCGTGGTAGGCGGCGGTGTGGCCAGCGCCAAGGGAACTGGGACTATCACGTCCAGCGTCACCACCGCCAACACCACCATCAACGGCGGCACCATCAATGGCAATGTCTTTGCCGGTGGCATGGCTGATGGCACCAGCGCCATGGCGAATGTGACCAATGCCAACCTGACCATCAGCGGCAATGCCGATATCCAGGGCAACATCCATGCCGGCGGTTATGCCCTCAATGGCGGCACGGCCACGGTGACGGATACCGCGACCGTGACCTTTGACGGCAACAGCAGCTTTGCCGGCAAGGTCTTTGGTCAGGGCCATGACGCAACCAATAAAGGCAAGGCGACAGTTCATAACAGCACTCTGGCCTTCACCAACTATAATGGCACGTTCAATGGCCAGGTGGTCGGCTTCGCCGAGCTGGATGTGGCCGAAGGTTCCACTTTGAAGCTGCAGACCCTGTCCACGGGCACTACTGCTGAGAAAAAGGCCGGGGTCTTCAACAATAACGCCCTGACGCTCACCGGTGCGGGCAATGTGGAAGCCGATGCTGTTAATGTGGTGGCCGACAAGGGCCTGACGATCCAGAACGGCACCCTGACCGTCACCGGATCCCTGAAGAGTGCCGAAGACGGGGACGGTACGGACGGCATCAATGTCAGCGGCAACGGTGTGCTCACTGCGGCCAATAATCTGCTTGTGACGAATACCGACGGCACCATTGCCATTGCCGACGGCCTGAACAAGCTCTATCTGGGGAACGGTGGCACGCTCGCTGTGACCGGCCTTGACAGCATTTCCACCACCGATATGGTGAGCTACCACAGCGCCCTGGTGGTGAGCGACAGCACCGGCCTCATCAACTACGAAGGCGCTGCCATCGAAGTCTCTGAGGATGACAAGACTGAATCCGGCAACCTGCAAGGCTCCGTTGCCGAGAAGACCGGCGCGCTGCTGACGGGTACCACTGTGGAATATGATGGTACTGGTAACTCCACCACCACGATCAATGGCGGTTACGGTGCCGAGACTGTCCTCATCAGCAATGCTGCTGGCAATCATAGCGTCAGCCTCAATGGCAATCTGACCCTGCTCGGCGATGGCGAAAATCTGATTACCGTGACCGGTGGTGAGGGCGCGAGTCTGTCCAAGGTCACGGTGGATGCCGGTAACGCCCTCAATCTGGGTTCCGCTGCCGCGCCTTCCCAGGGCGGTGATTTGGGCGCTGATGTTGAGCTTGGTGACGGCTCCAGCCTGAATGCGGTTGCGGGCGACTACACGGTGGGTGCCGTGAAAGGTATGGATGACAACCTGGGTACTGTCAGCAGCTCTGCCGGCGGCAGCCTGGTGGCGGAATCCATCGGTGAGGGCGATAACGCTCGTGTCGCTGCCGTGAATGCCAGCCAGGGCAGCATCCATTCCACGGGTGTGATCAGAACTGACAAGCTGACTATTGATGGTGGTGTGGTTTCCTCTGGCAGAACCATCAGTGTCCTTCAGGCCGTAGAGAATATGAATGGCACCCTGACTGCCGAGAGCACCATCAGCCTGAACAATGGCGCCACCAATGCTCAGGGGCAGATCGTGACCGGTGGTAACCTTACCCTTAAGGGCGATATCACCAAGGCGGCCGATGGTACTCTGGACATCATTGTGGACAAGGATATTAAGGCTTCCGGCAAGAATATCGAGGCGACCAACCTGCAGGCCAGGAGCATGGATGCCAAGGCTGTCAGCGTGGAAGGCGGCAGCCTGCTGCTGGCAAAGGCCAGCACGGTCGAAAACCTGGATCTGGTCAAGACCGGCATCAGCGTGGCTGATTTAACGGTCACCGGCGACGTCACCATGACGGACGGCAGTGCCGGCATGATCGACAAGCTGGATGCACAGGGGAATGTCACCATCGGTAAAACCGACTCTGACGGTGTGAGCCTGGTCGTCAAGGAAATGACCACCCAGGCTGGTACTACCATGACCTTCGATCCTGACTGGGGGTATGCGTCCAACAACGATGCCACCGAAAAGCTGAACTATGATGCGGCCACGGATAGCAATGTGGTGAACAACCATCTGCAGGTCGGCCGCAACAGCTATGTGGCTCTGGGTACCACTGATCAGAGCTGGCTGCCTTCCGTGGTGCAGGGGGGTCTGCGTGAAGGCGGCGTGGAGACCGTACTTGGTCTGGCCAAGAGCCTTGTTGTTCAGTCCACCGGCAGCATCGAACTGAATAGCGATGCCGGTTATGTTGCAGGCAGCGTCTGGGATCCTGTCCCCAACACCGCCAAGTTCGGCGCCAACAGCCTGCTGGTGGTCAACGGTGCGAACATCTACGGCGATACGGCCGCCATCAGCTTCGAGAATAATGCTGGCACGCTCAAGGTCGATAAGGACGCCAAGCTGCTGGTCACCGATGCCGTGGCTGGTCAGGACTACACCATCGTGGCTAATGTTACGACGGTGCAGGACGGTACGAGTACTGCTATCGCAACCGGTGGGACTGTCTGGAAGACCGAAGGCCTGTCCACCACCACGGACATGATCTCGCTGGGTGATGCCGTGTTCACCCCGGGCACCGGCGCCACCACCGGCAAGGTCACCACCTCCGCCGAGCGCAATGACGCCCATACCGTGTTCCCCAACCTGAGCGACGGCATGGCCAACGCGGTGAACGACCTGTACACCGGCCATGACGGTGCCGCGGGCGAACCTCGCTGGGATTACGCCGACGTCGATTCCGCCGACATGGGTGTGCGCTTCCTGAGCCGCGCCACGGACAACCGCTTCCTCGGCGCCGACAAGGACGCCGCCGCGGCCACCATCGAAAGCGCTGCCCGCATCGCCTTTGCCGGTGCCGTGCCGCAGATGACCAAGATGGCTTCCGACGCGGGCACCAATGCCGTGGTCAACCGTCTGGGCTTCGCCAATCCGGCTGACGGCGCGCAGGCCATGGATGCCGAAGGCAAGATCGTGGACCGCAACACCACCGGCTTCGCCCTGTGGATCGCGCCCCTGTGGCAGAGCCAGCACGGCTGGGGTATGGAAGCCGACAACCTTGACTACGGCTTCAACGGCAATCTGGGCGGCGTCTCCCTGGGTGCCGACTACACCTTCGAAAATGCCATCCGCGCCGGTATCACCTTCAACATCGGTGGCGGTTACGCCGAATCCTCCGGCGGCGACCTCAGCAGCACCGAGAACCGCATGAACTTCTGGGGCCTCGGCGCCTACGCCGGCTGGAACTACGAGAACTTCGGCCTCATGGCCGACGTGTCCTACACCAGCACCTGGAACGACCTCAAGCAGGACATGGACAGCCGCATGGGCATGGGCGACCTGGAAGCCGACGTGCAGGCCAGTGCCATCTCCGCCGGTCTGCGTGCCGAATACAAGCTTGAGACCAGCGTGCTGGACGTCATCCCGCATATCGGCGTGCGCTACATGAGCCTCAATACCTGGGGCTTCGATGCGGAAAGCAACGGCGGCACCGTGCTGGAAGGCGACGGCTTCCATCAGGACATCTGGACCTTCCCCGTGGGCGTGACCTTTACCAAGGACTTCACCCTGGACAGCGGCTGGTCCTTCAAGCCCAGCGTGGACTTCAGCGTGATCCCGGCCGCCGGCGACATCAAGGCCAAGCAGGACGTGGCCTTCACCGGCCTGCCCGGCACCTATGAAGTGGAGACCCAGATGATGGACTACCTCACCTGGCAGGGTGGCGTCGGCCTGGAAATGGGTAACGACACCATGAGCTTCGGCGTCAACTACACCCTGCAGGCCGGTCAGCACACCACCGGTCACGGTGTGTTCGGCAGCTTCCGTTACGAGTTCTAAACATCCAGCCTGCGCGGCGGCCGTTGAGAGTCACGACCGCCGCGCTTCAACAGGGCCGGTCTCCGCACCTTCCGGGGGACCGGCCCTGCTGGTTTTCCGGTCCGCAACGGATCTTCCTCTTCGCCTCCCCAACATTTCCACCGACAACTAATCCATATCATGGAATGCACAAGACTTACTCAGGTGGGTAAAAACACACTCCAAGGAAGAGAGCCATGCCCCATCTTTCCCGTTTTTTGTCCGGCCTTGCCCTCATGCTGACCCTGCCCCTGTCCGGTTGCCTGGACACCGGCCCTGACGTGGTCTGCGTGGATGTGGAACGCGTCCTCAGCCAGTCCAAGGCCGCACAGCAGGCCAACGAGCATCTGGGCAAGGTCCAGACCATCCTGCGGAACGGCCTGGCCGCCTATCAGGAAGAACTGAAAAAAAGCCCTGAAGAAAAGCGCCAGCAGGAGCTGCGCCAGGGGCTGGCCCTGCTGCAGCGCCAGATGGCCCTGGAACAGGCCGCCGCCCGCGACGTGGTCAGCAAGCACATGCTGGCCCAGATCGAAGCATGGCGCGCCGACAAGGGCGACGTGGCCGTCATGGCCCGCCAGAACGTCCTTTCCGCTCCTGCGTCCATGGACATCACCGCCGAGATCATCAGCCGCATGGATGCGGGCAGCGTCCAATTCGCCGAGCTGCCCCGGGTCAGCATCCGGACCCATGCCGACGGCCCTGATGAGGCGGCTCCGGCGGCAAAGGAAAAGCCCGCCAAAACCCCGAACAAGAAATAGGAGAAGACCATGCCCGCCCTGAAAAAAACTCCCGCCAACAGCCATGCCCCGGAACAGCAGCCCGAACAGCCGCAGATGCGTGTGGCCATGCTGCCCGCCCCCGGTATGGGCACCATCTATGCCAATGCCTTCCAGACCACCTTTGCCCGTGGCGAGATCCTGCTCACGGCCTGCGTGAGCCGTCAGGAAAACGACCAGCAGGGCCCGGTGCTGGCCGTCCGGCCCCAGCAGGCCATCGGCATGAGCCCCGAAAGCGCCAAACGCCTGGCCGCCGCGCTGGTGCAGACCATCCAGCAGTATGAGGCCCAGTACGGCGAGATCAGCCTGTAGCCCGCGCCTTCCGCCTTTTCTCTGATACGCCGGATAAAAACGCCTGAGGACAGTCCACAGGCGTTTTTTCGTGACGGGCTCCGCGACGGCCCGCCCCGAGGCCCATCCGTTCCGGTTTTCCCGGCCGTTTTGTATTGCCGCTCCAAGGCGCGCATGATATGCTTCCGCGCACGCAGTCCAGCGCGACCGGGAAGATCACGCGCCGGCGGGGGATGCATGCCGGTAAGCCGTATGCGGCGCTGCGCCTTCCAGACCTTCAAGACAGGAGCATGTTCATGGATCCGTTTGACGCGGGTTGGCTCTCTCTGCTGCCGCCCATCATCGCCATCACCCTGGCCCTGATCACCAAGGAAGTCATTTCCTCCCTCTTCCTCGGTATTCTCAGCGGCACCGTCATCTATTGCCTGGGCATGGGCACGGGCGACCTGATCATCAAGCCCGTGGAGATCGCCTTCACCACCATGGTGAACAAGGTCGATTTCAACATCATCATCTTCTGTACCCTGCTGGGCGCGCTGGTGTTCACCATCTCGCGTGCCGGCGGTACCCGTGCCTACGGCAACTGGGCCACCAAGCGCATCAAGAGCAAACGCGTGGCCATGCTCTCCACCGGCGGCCTGGGCGCCTTCATCTTCATCGACGACTATTTCAACTGCCTCACCGTGGGCACGGTCATGCGCCCGGTGACGGACCGCTACAAGATCTCCCGCGCCAAGCTGGCCTACCTCATCGACGCCACCGCCGCCCCCATCTGCATCATCGCGCCCATCTCCAGCTGGGCTGCCGCCGTGGGCAGCAACCTGAAAGCCACCGGCGCCTTTGAAAGCGATTTCGCCGCCTTCGTGGCCACCATCCCCTACAACTTCTACGCCCTGTTCTCCATCATCATGGTAGTCATGGTCTGCCTGGGCAACTTCGACTTCGGCCCCATGCGCAAGGCCGAACTGCGCGCCCAGCAGGGCGAACTGGGCAACGTGGACGCCGAACAGGCCGAGATGGGCGCCAGCGCCAAGGGCCACCTGATGGACATGCTCGTGCCCATCGGCAGCCTGATCGTCTTCGCCGTGCTGGCCCTGCTCTACAGCGGCGGCTACTGGGGCAGCGATCCCGCCTACCACACCCTGGCGGCGGCCTTCGGCAACTGCAGCGCCTCCAAGGCCCTGGTCTGGGCCTCCTTCGGCGCGCTGACCGTGGCCTTCTTCATGTTCGTGCCGCGCGGCCTCATGAGCCTCAAATCCTTCATGGACTGCGCCGGTGAAGGCATGAAGGCCATGATGCCCGCCAACACCATCCTGGTGCTGGCCTGGGCCATCAGTGGCGTGTGCCGTGACCTGCTGCAGACCCCGCTCTTCGTCAAGACCATGGTGGCCGACGGCGGCATCTCCGGCGGCCTGCTGCCCGCCATCATCTTTGTGGTGGCCGGCTTCCTGAGCTTCTCCACCGGTACCGCCTGGGGGACCTTCGGCATCCTGATCCCCATCGTGGTGCCCGTGGCCCAGGCCGTGGATCCCAACCTGGTACTGATTTGCCTGTCCGCCACCCTGGCCGGCAGCGTCTTCGGCGACCACTGCTCGCCCATCTCCGACACCACCATCCTGTCCAGTGCCGGCGCCGGTTGCGCCCATCTGGAACACGTCTCCACCCAGATGCTCTATGCCTGTGTGGTGGCGGCCAGCAGCGCGGTGGGCTACATGGTCTCCGGCCTCATGCACGGCAGCCTGCTGCCCGGCTTCGCTTCCGGCCTGATCTTCATGGTGGTGACCATGCTGGTGCTGCGCCGGCGCAACAAGCAAAAGGACGCTGCCCAGGCCTAGCCGGGCTTTCCGCCATACCGACGAAAAAGGCGCTTCCCCTCGGGGAAGCGCCTTTTTTGCGTCATGCGAACGATCAAGCCGGGAGGAAGACGGCATCAGGAAGCCGAACCGCCATCCTCGTCCTTGTCGTGTCCCTTGCTGCCCTGCAGCTTGCGGAAGATGGTGCTGCGGTTGACCTGGAACAGCTCCGAGACCCGGCGGACGGAACCGTGCACCTCGATGGCCCGGCGCAAAAAGTCCCGCTCCATGTCGGCGATGATCTCGCGCAGGGGCCGGGCCTGCATGAGCACGGCATCCAGATGGCCGCCGCTCTCGTCGTGCAGGCCGCTGATGTTGGACGGCAGGTCGCGGGGCGAGATGCGGGGCCCCTGGCGGGTGATGACCAGGCTGTGGACCAGGTTCTGCAATTCGCGCACGTTGCCCGGCCAGCGGTACTGGGCCAGCATGTCCAGCGTGATGTCCATGAAGGCCAGCTTTTTGCGGTATTTGGTGGTGTACTGGCGCAGAAAGAGCTCCGCCAGCACGCGCACGTCCTCGGGCCGCTCGCGCAGGGGCGGGATGCGTACCGTGCCCACGTTGAGACGGTAGAATAGGTCACGGCGGAAGGTGCCCGCCTCCACGCATTCCTCAAGGTTGCGGTTGGTGGCGGCGATGATGCGCACGTCCACCTTGCGGGGCTGGGAGCTGCCCACGCGCACGATCTCGTTGTCCTGCAGCACGCGCAACAGACGCGTCTGCATGGAAAGGGGCAGCTCGCCCACTTCATCGAGGAAGATGGTGCTGCCGTCGGCGATCTCGAAATAGCCGGGCTTGCCCTTGCTGGACGCACCGGTGAAGGCACCGGGCACATAACCGAAGATTTCCGATTCCGTCAGGGTCTCGGAGATGCCGCCGCAGTCCACCTTGAGCAGGATCTTGTCCTTGCGGCGGCTCCAGCGGTGGGTCAGGCGGGCGAACACGTCCTTGCCCACGCCGGTCTCGCCCATGATGAGCACGGTGGCGTCCGTGCTGGCGTAGCGCTTGAGCTCCATGGCCACCGACTGCATGGCGCTGCTGGCGAAGACCGGTTCCAGGTCGCGCCCCTGGGACTGGGCCACGAAGGCCAGCTTGTCGTTGATCTCCTTGATGAGCTTGCGCTGCTCGCCGGTCTGCTCGTTGAGCTCGGCCAGGCGGGTCTCGTCGCGCACGAAGGTGACCACCAGACAGACGCGCCCCTTGTCGTCAAAAACGGGCGACCCGGAGATGACCACGTTCTTGCCGTCCTTGAGCTTCTGCATATAGGTGGCGGGCTTGCCCGTGCGCACCACTTCGGGGTTCAGGGCCAGGTCGAAAAAGCCTTCGCTGACCAGGTCGCGCACGTTCTTGCCCCGCAGGTCCCGGGCAGGCACCCCCACCAGATCGGCATACATCTGGTTCACATACAGGGTGGTGCCCATGGCGTCGGAAATGAAAACACCGTCGGAAATGGTATCGAGGATGGAAGTGAAGAATTTGTGCCAGTTGACCATATCCGCTCCTTGAGAAGGCAGAGGAGGCAAAAAAAGGGCCCGTCCCCGAAAGACGGACCCTTTACGGTTGCACGAAAGCCCGGCCTAACGGGGGATGACGACGCGGTCCCCCAGCGTGGCGACGGCGATCTTCTGCAGGGCGGCAAACTTTTTGTCGTCCAGCGTCACGTCGCCCATGGGGGGCACACGGTCCAGGAAGGTGTACTTCTGCGTGCCCAGACGGTGATAGGGCAGCATCTCGTACTTCACATGCTCGAAAGGCTTGAGGAAGTCGCAGATGGCCTTGATGTCCGGGCCATGATCGTTGAACCCGGGAATGACGGGCGTACGGGCCGTGATGGGCAGGTCCGGGAATTCCGTCACCAGGGTCTGGAAATTCTTCAGGATGAGGTCGTTGGGCATGCCGGTGTGCTTTTTGTGCACTTCGGGATCCATGTGCTTGATGTCGAACAGCACATAGTTGAGGTACTGGGCCGCCTCACGCACCACATCGGTGGGGACGAGACCACAGGTCTCGATGCAGGTCTTCACACGGCGCTCACGGGCCAGGCGCAGCAGGTTGAGGGCAAATTCGCTCTGCAACAGGGGCTCGCCGCCGGAGATGGTCATGCCGCCACCGGAGCGAGCATAAAACATGGCATCTTCCTGCGCAACCTTGAGGGCCTCGGCCACGGTGTAGGGCTTGCCGTAGACGATGATCCCCTGGGCCGGACAGGCTTCGGCACAGGGCATGTCCTTGCAGCCCACGCATTTGCTGCGGTCGATGGCCACGAAGCCGTCCTCGCGACGGGACAGGGCGCCGTTGGGACAGGCCTTGAAGCAGCGGGTGCACTTGTCCGTCCCCAGGCAGCGGCCCTGGTTGTAGGCCAGCTCCGGTTCCCTGTGCTGGGATTCCGGGTTGCTGCACCAGCGGCAGCGCAGACCGCAGCCCTTGGTGAAGACGATGGTACGGATGCCGGGACCATCATGCACGGAATATTTCTGGATATTGAAAACGAGGCCGCGCGCGTTGTTGTTTTCGATCACGGGGTCACCGCCGGAGATGTTGAAGGTTGACAAAGGGAGAGCTGAAAAACGCCAAGGCCTCCGGCCTCCCCGCAGGGCAGCCGGAGGCGGTGCAGGCCGGCGGCGGCACGAGGCCGCCGCCGTTGGTAACCGGAACTAGATGGTGTCGTGTTCGGTACGGGCGATGAGGTCGTTCTGCAGGTCGGGGGACAGGTCCACGAAGTAGGCGCTGTAACCGGCGATACGCACGATCAGGTTGCGGTACTTCTGGGGATCCTTCTGGGCGGCCAGCAGGGTGCTCTTGTTCACCACGTTGAACTGCACGTGCCACAGCTTCAGGTCGCAGAAGGTGCGGATGAAGGACACGAGCTTTTCGGTGCCCTGTTCGCCTTCCACGCACTTGGGCGTGAACTTGATGTTCAGCATACGGGCGAAGCGGTCGCGCATGCCCATGTTCTTGGTGTTGTAGTTGGACAGCAGGACGGCGGTAGGACCGTTGACGTCGGCGCCGTGGGAAGCGGAGGAACCGTCAGACAGCGGGAACCAGTCCACGCGGCCGTTGGGAGTGGCGGACACCACCTTACCGAAGGGCACGTGAGAGGTGAAGGGCACGTAGCGCACGTTGTAGAACATGCCCAGGTCCTTCTGGCTGTACTTGGCGGCGAATTCCACGGACAGGCGGTCGATTTCGTGACCGATGCTGTCGGCGTAAGGATCGTTGTTGCCGTAGCAAGGAGCGGACTTCAGCAGGGCCTTCACGTCTTCGTAGCCTTCGAAGTTGGCGTCGATGGCCTTGATGACTTCGTCCATGGTCAGCTTCTTGTCTTCAAACACCAGCTTCTTGATGGCGGACAGGGAGTCCACCACGGTGCCCAGGCCCATGTATTCGAAGTAACCGAAGTCGATACCTTCGGGGATGTGGGTCTGGTGCAGGTCAATGCAGTGCTTCATGCACAGGTCGTGCATGGCGGAGCCCATGGGCTGGGCGAAGTGCTGGGCACGCAGGTTGTTGACGATGTACTGCTGGGTGAAGGCGGTACGCAGGAACAGCATGTGCTGCTTCACATAGGCGTTCCAGAATTCGTCCCAGGTCTTGAAGTTGCGAGGATCGCCGGTTTCTTCGCCCAGCACGATGTCGCCGTACTTCTTCATGCGGCCGTTACGCAGCACCATTTCCACAGCAGCGGCGAAGTTGATGTAGGCACCACCGGAGGTGAAGGTGTCGCGGTTGGGCATACGGGCTTCGGTGCAGCCGGACACGGCGTAGTCCAGAGCTTCTTCGAAGGTGGCACCCTTGGCCACGTACAGGGGCACGACTTCTTCGTCGTTGATCAGTTTGGGGAAGCCGGAGCCGTCCTTAATGGTCTCGGCCACGTCCCACAGGTAGCTTTCAGGCGAGCGGCTGTGGATACGGGCGGCCAGGTCGGGGTAGTGCAGCGGGAATTCGCGCTTGGACTTCAGGATCAGGTGGGTCAGTTCGTTGGTGGCGTCGCGGCCGTCGGGGGTCTGGCCACCCACGGTCACGGCTTCCCAGTGAGCGTAACCTTCGTTGAAGGCGCCGCCGCAGGGAGAGATGTACATGTCGATGAATTCGGCCATGCCCACCCACATGCATTCCAGCAGTTCGATGGCCTTCTTGTTGTCCAGGCTGCCGTTTTCGATGTCCTGCTGGTAGTAGGGGTACAGGTACTGGTCCATACGACCGTTGGAGATGGTGGTACCGGTCTTCTGTTCGATACGGGAGAACATCTGCACGAACCACTGGCTCTGGCAGGCTTCCCAGAAGTCGCGGGCGGGTTCGCCGGGCACGCGCTCAGCGTTGGCGGCCATGCGCAGCAGTTCGGCCTTGCGGACGGGATCGTCGGTCTTTTCGGCCACCTTGCGGGCTTCGTCAGCGTGACGCTTGGCCCACAGCACGATGGCGTCGCACACGATCACGACGGCATCCAGGAAGGGCTTCTTTTCGCACATGTCCTTGGCGCTGGCGGGATCGAGGGCGGCCAGCTTTTCCTGGGCTTCGCGCTTGATGTCGTTGAAGCCGCGCTTCAGGATCTTGCCGTAGTCATGCACCCACTGGATGGAGGAACGGAAAGAAGAGGTTTCGTTGACGATGAAGCGGGAGATCAGGCCCTTGGGATCGTCGTAGGTCAGCTTATGGATTTCCGGAGGCAGAGCGGCGGCCAGAGCTTCGTGGTAGGTCTTGCCCTTCCAGTAAGGAGCGATCTCTTCGATCACGCGCTTGGCGTCTTCAGCGGTGATGGTGGCAGGAGAGGTGGCGCGGGTGGGCAGGTCTTTCACGGCCATGTCCAGGAAGTCGCCGTCCAGTTCGGGGTACAGGATGCCGTAACGACCGTCGCAGCCGGCGCGGCCCAGCAGCAGCTGGTCGTCCTGCACGTACACGGTGATGTTCTTGGCGATGTGCATCAGAGCCTTGGCCCAGCGCAGCACCAGGGGCTGGCCTTCGGTTTCCTGCATGGACTGGGTGAAGTACAGGGCACGTTCGATGTCGATGCGGGGCTTCATGCCGTCGAAGCGTTCCAGCATGCGGAACACGCGCTCGTGGGTGGCGCGGAAACGGTCAACCTTGCCTTCGATCTTATCGAGCAGGCGCTGTTCCTGGGGGGATCTGCATTCGCAAACGGTCTGAGACATATCTGTTCTCCTCTTGAAAGGGTGTTTGACATATTTCGCGACGAATCGCTTGCGAAATAAATAGCAATGCCTGTGCCATTTTGGTAACATATTGTTTTTTTAATATATTTTTTTTAGCCCCCCAGCAGATATATCAAAATGATGCAAATTTGCGCCTAAAAATTTTTTTCACAGCCTTTTCAGAGGCCAATGATGCTAAAATGCATCATTTTTATACCCATGAAAGTCGCATCAAATGCGATATTCTGGCTGTGAAGTCTTGATTGCCAGATATATCAAAAAAAATTTCCTCCCGAATTTTCCCCCGCCCCAAATGATGCATTTTTGCATCAAAAACGTAATAACAGTTATCATAACATCCCCGTAAACCCCTAAAAAGACTGGCGCTTGTTGAAAAAAAAATTTTGCTCGTTTAGATTCGGAGGTGAAGAAGCATTCTCGCATTTGAGAAATTATGCACAAGACATCCGTCTTGTGTCCCCATAAACACATGTGAGGTGTGGCATGCGTAAACTTACTGTTCTGGCTCTGGCCCTGGCCATGGTTCTCGGCTTCAGCGTCGCCGCCAATGCGGAACGCCCGCTGGTCCTGCGTCTTGGTCATCCCATGGCTCCCGGCAACAACGTCACCGTGGGTTATGAAAAGTTCAAGCAGCTGGTGGAAGAAAAAAGCCATCGCAAGATCCGTATCCAGCTGTTCCCCAACTGCCAGCTGGGCAGTGACCGTGTAACCACCGAAGCCGCCCAGGCCGGTACGCTGGACCTTTCCTCCAGCTCCACCCCCAACCTGGCCAGCTTCTCCAAGGCTTACATGGCCATCGACCTGCCCTATGTGACCTCTCCGGTTCACCAGCAGGCCCTGTACAAGGCCCTGGACGAAGGCAAGCTGGGCGAAGCCCTGCGTGAAGCCTCCCGCAAGATCGGCCTCGAGACCCTGATGTTCTCCGAGTTCGGCTACCGCAACTTCGTGGCCGCCAACAAGCCGCTGACCGATGCCAAGTCCCTGATGAACCTCAAGGTGCGTACCACCGACTCCCCCGTGGAAGTGGCCGTGGCCACCGAACTGGGCATGAACCCCGCCCCCATCGCCTGGGGTGAGACCTACACCGCCCTGCAGCAGGGCACCGTGGACGCCGAAGGCAACACCTTCTCCCTGCTCAACGACGCCAAGCACACCGAAGTGCTGAAGTACGCCGTCAACTCCGAGCACAACTACTCCATGCATGTGCTGCTGATGAACAAGAAGAAGTGGGACAGCCTGACCCCCGAACAGCAGAAGATCCTGCGTGAAGCCGCCAAGGAAGCCAACGACTGGCAGCGCAAGGAAAGCGTGGTGCTGGAAGAAAAGGCCTGGCAGGCCTTCCGTGACCGCGGCATCAAGATCCACATGCTGACCGACGCCGAGCGCGCCGAGCTCAAGGCCAAGACCCGTCCTGCCTACGAAAAGTTCGCCAAGGAAGTGCCGGCCGACATCCTGCAGCTTCTGGAAGAAACCCAGAAGTAATCCTTCCTGACCTATCCCTCCTGCGCGCGGCCCGGCCGCGCGCAGGACTCCTTTTGCGCTTACACCGAGGTTTGTCATGAGTGAAAATGTGCAAGGCAAAAGCGGGCTCTTTTCCTGGCTCAACGAAAATTTTGAAAAAATTTTCATGGTGACGGGCCTGCTCGCCATCATCCTGTTCATCACGTGGCAGGTCATTTACCGCTATATCATTACACAGTTCATCGAGCGCGCCGGCGCCGCTGTCTGGACCGAAGAGCTTTCCCGCTATATCTTTATCTGGATCTCCTATCTGGCCCTTTCCGTCGCCATCAGGAAGCGGTCTTCCATCCGCGTCGACATCATTTATGACAAACTGCCGGAGCGCCTGCAGAACATCAGCTGGATCATCGTCGAGACTCTCTTCCTCGTCCTGACCGGCGTCATCACCTATTTCGGCTGGGGCCAGATCGAGCGCCTGCTGACCTTCCCCCAGCACACCACGGCCCTGCGCATCCCCTTCCTGGTGCCGTATCTGATCCTGCCCCTGGGCTTCGGTCTCATGTGTCTGCGCCTGCTGCAGCGCATCTGGGGCCAGGTGCGCGTCTGCGGTGCGTTGGACTCCCTGCTGGGCTTCGCCCTTGCCCTGGTCATCCTCAGCCCCTGGTACCTGGTGGATTACATCGATCCCCTGCCGGTGCTGTTCGGCTACTTTGCCCTGCTCTGCGTCATCGGGGTCCCCATCGCCATCAGCCTGGGCCTGTCCACCCTGGCCACCATCATCTGCTCCCAGACCCTGCCCATCGAATACATGGCCCAGGTCTGCTTCACGTCCATCGACAGCTTCCCCATCATGGCCATCCCCTTCTTCATCGCGGCCGGGGAATACATGGGCGCCGGCGGCCTGAGCAAACGCCTGCTGAACCTGGCTGACGAGATCGTGGGCGGCCTTTACGGCGGCATCGGCCTGACCGCCGTCGTGACCTGCATGTTCTTCGGTGCCATCTCCGGTTCCGGCCCCGCTACCGTGGCCGCCATCGGTGCCCTGACCATCCCGGCCATGATCGAGCGCGGCTACGACAAGTTCTTCTCCGCCGCTCTCGTGGCCGCCGCCGGCTGCGTGGGCGTCATGATCCCGCCCAGCAACCCCTTCGTGGTCTACGGCGTCTCCTCCCAGGTCTCCATCGGCGACCTGTTCATGGGCGGCATCGTCCCCGGCATCCTGACCGGTATCGTGCTCATGCTCTACTGCTACTTCTACTCCAAAAAGCGCGGCTGGCGCGGTGAGCAGAAGGAACGCAACTGGCGCACCCTGGGCGAGGCCTTCTGGGAAGCCAAGTGGGCCCTGGTCGTGCCGGTCATCGTGCTGGGCGGCATCTACGGCGGCATCATGACTCCCACCGAAGCCGCGGCCGTGGCCGCCTTCTACGGCCTCATCGTGGGCGTGTTCCTGTACCGCGAAATGGACTTCAAGACCGTCTGCTCGTCGTGCGTAGCCTCGTGCGAGACCTCGTCCATCATCATCGTGCTCATGGCCATGGCCACCCTGTTCGGCAACATCATGACCATCGAAGACGTGCCCGGCACCATCGCCCGCTGGATGCTCAGCATCACCGAGAGCAAGATCATCATCCTGCTGCTCATCAACGTGCTGCTGCTCATCGTGGGCGTGTTCATGGAAGCCCTGGCGGCCATCGTCATCCTGACTCCCATCCTGCTGCCCGTGGTCACCGGCGTGGGCGTCTCGCCCCTGCACTTCGGCATCATCATGGTGGTCAACCTGGCCATCGGCTTCCTGACCCCGCCGGTGGGCGTCAACCTCTTCGTGGCGTCGGGCGTGGCCCAGGCCAAGATCGAAAAGATCGCCGTGGCCGTGCTGCCCATGATCGCCCTGATGCTCATCGTCCTGGCCATCATCACCTACTGCCCGTCCGTGCCGCTGATGCTGGTGCATTAACGGTACCCGCGAGATATACCGCCCGCGGCAGCCTTCTGCTGCGGGCCCCATCCAAGGAGTTCTCTCATGAAAGTCATCGACTTCCGCTTCCGGCCCAACACGCCGGAGATCATCAACGGCATCAAGAACAGCACCATGTTCAAGGCTGCCTGTGAAGTCATCGGCTTCGACCAGCGCAAGCCCCAGCCCCTGGACGAGATCGTGGCCGACCTCGACGCCATGGGCGTGGAACTGGGCGTGATCACCGGCCGCGACGCCGAGACCACCTACGGCTTCCCGGCCAACAACAACAGCGTGCTCGAATTCTGCCGTGCCTATCCCAACAAGTTCGTGGGCCTCTGGGGCATCGACCCCCACAAGAAGATGGCCGCCGTGCGCGAGATCGAAAAGGTCGTCAAGGAATACGGCATGAAGGGCATCGCCATCGACCCCTATCTGGCCCACATGCCCGCCAGCGACGCCCGCTTCTACCCCCTGTACACCAAGTGCTGCGAACTGGATGTGCCCGTCTTCATCACCATGGCTCCTCCGCCGTGCGTGCCCGGCGCCATCCTGGAATACGCCGATCCCCGCGACGTGGACAAGGTCGCCCGTGACTTCCCCGAGCTGACCCTGATCATGAGCCACGGCGGCTACCCCTTCGTGGATGCGGCCATCTACACCTGCCAGCGCAACGCCAACGTCTACATGGACATCTCCGAATACGAGCGTTCGCCCCAGGTCGAGACCTATGTGAAGGCCATGTGCACCACCATCAGCGACAAGGTGCTCTTTGCCAGCGCCCACCCCTTCATCGAGCTGCGTGACGCTCTGGACGCCTATGCCGCCTTCCCCTTCACTGACGAAGTGCGCAACAAAATCATGTACGAAAACGCCCGCAAGGTCCTGAAACTGGCCTAAATGGCATGTGTCCGCCTCATGCGGGCACGCTTCACAACTGCGGAGGAACCCCGTGTTCCTCCGCTTTTTTTTGGCCTGTCGAGCTTGTGATTTTTCTCCCTGCAACCTGTGTCTCTCAAATGATGCATATTTGCATCATTTAAAATATCCTTTTATGCCAAATGGTTAAAAAGCGTCGCATTTTTGCATCTCGACTAACAATTCTGGTTAGCATTTTGCGATGACTTTGGGCCTATTTTTCATATATCAATTTGATTTTTTTAATAAAAATATAAAAATTCTATTTTCTTGCATTTTTGCGACCTCGTAGAGAGTGATGCAAAAATGCATCTCTTTTTTTGCAAATTGTTACAACTTCCTCATAAAATCCATGACGGATTCTCGTAATTCACTGAATAATCAAGGAATTATTTTGGCACGTCTCCTGCAAGGGAAAGAAATCACATGGGGCTGCGCTCCTCAGCATGACTGATGATGGCAGTCCCCCAAGTTCGTATCAAAAACCCCTTCATCCCGAAGGATCGCATGGAGACAGATATGAAAGTTATCGACTTCCGCTTCCGGCCCAACACGCCGGAGATCATCAACGGCATCAAGAACAGCACCATGTTCAAGGCTGCCTGTGAAGTCATCGGCTTCGACCAGCGCAAGCCCCAGCCCCTGGACGAGATCGTGGCCGACCTCGACGCCATGGGCGTGGAACTGGGCGTGATCACCGGCCGCGACGCCGAGACCACCTACGGCTTCCCGGCCAACAACAACAGCGTGCTCGAATTCTGCCGTGCCTATCCCAACAAGTTCGTGGGCCTCTGGGGCATCGACCCCCACAAGAAGATGGCCGCCGTGCGCGAGATCGAAAAGGTCGTCAAGGAATACGGCATGAAGGGCATCGCCATCGACCCCTATCTGGCCCACATGCCCGCCAGCGACGCCCGCTTCTACCCCCTGTACACCAAGTGCTGCGAACTGGATGTGCCCGTCTTCATCACCATGGCTCCTCCGCCGTGCGTGCCCGGCGCCATCCTGGAATACGCCGATCCCCGCGACGTGGACAAGGTCGCCCGTGACTTCCCCGAGCTGACCCTGATCATGAGCCACGGCGGCTACCCCTTCGTGGATGCGGCCATCTACACCTGCCAGCGCAACGCCAACGTCTACATGGACATCTCCGAATACGAGCGTTCGCCCCAGGTCGAGACCTATGTGAAGGCCATGTGCACCACCATCAGCGACAAGGTGCTCTTTGCCAGCGCCCACCCCTTCATCGAGCTGCGTGACGCTCTGGACGCCTATGCCGCCTTCCCCTTCACCGACGAAGTGCGCAACAAGATCATGTACGAAAACGCCCGCAAGGTCCTGAAACTGGCCTAGCCGCACCCAAGGAGCAACGAGAATGAGCGATACTCCCAACAACGGACACTGCCAGCAGAACCTGCGCCGCGTGGTCATCTCCTCCCTCATCGGCGCGGTCATCGAATGGTATGACTTTTTCCTGTACGGTGTCGTGGCCGGCCTCGTCTTCAATAAAATTTATTTTCCCGCTGCCGACCCCACGGTGGGCACCATCCTTGCCTTCGCTACCTTTGCCGTGGGCTTCGTGGCCCGTCCTTTCGGCGGAATCATTTTCGGCCATTTCGGCGACAAACTAGGCCGCAAGAAGATGCTGGTCCTGACGCTGGAGATCATGGGCGTGGCCACGGTGGGCATCGGTCTCATCCCCAGCTACGACAGCATCGGCATCTGGGCCCCCATCCTGCTGGTCCTCTGCCGTCTGGCCCAGGGCATCGGCATCGGTGGCGAATGGGGCGGCGCCGTGCTCATGGCCTTCGAATCCGCGCCGCCTCACAAGCGCGCCTTCTACGGCAGCCTGCCCCAGGTGGGTCTGGCCCTCGGCCTGATGCTGGCCTCCGGCGTCATCGGTCTGCTGTCCTTCTTCCTCAGCGACGAAGCCTTCCTGGCCTGGGGCTGGCGTGTGGCCTTCATCCTCAGCGCCATTCTGGTGGGCGTGGGTGCCTACATCCGTATCTCCGTCCAGGAGACCCAGGACTTCTCCTCCGCCAAGAAGAAGACCGAGCAGGTCAAGTACCCCATCCTGGCCGCCTTCAAGCATTACCCCCGCACGCTGACGGCCTGCGTGGGCGCCCGTTTCGTGGAAGGTATCGCCTTCAACGTGTTCGGCGTGTTCTCCCTGACCTACCTGACCAACTCCTGCGGCCTGGACAAGACCGTGAGCCTGTTCGTCATCGTGGGCGCCGCCGCGGTCATGGCCGTGGCCATCCCCTTCTGGGGCATGCGTGCCGATACCTGGGGCCGTGCCCGCATCTTCGGCATCGCCGCCATCCTGCTGGGCATCACGGCTTACCCCACTTTCTGGGTGCTGCACAACTTCAGCCATAACGTGCTGCTGGTCTTCCTGGCCATTGCCCTGCCCTTCGGCATCATCTACGGCGCGGCCTACGCCACCATGTCCAGCCTGTTCTCCGGCAGCTTCGAACCCACGGTGCGTTACTCCGCCGTGTCCTTCATCTACCAGTTCTCCGGGATCTTCGCTTCGGGCCTGACCCCCATGATCGCCACCATGCTGGTCAGCAGCAATGACGGCCAGCCCTGGTACCTTTGCGGTTACCTGCTGGTCGCGGCGGTCATCAGCAGCCTGAGCACCATCTGGATCACCCGTCTCCAGGGCAAGGAAGAATTGCCGCACGAGCCGGAAACCTCCGCCCGGTAGTCCGTCTGCCTTCCTGCCTCCTCCCTCGCTTCTTCATCAGGAGACAGACGGAGACAGCGCCCGGACCACACCCCGGGCATCGGACACCAAAGGGGGACAGCCTGACAGGCTGTCCCCCTTTTCTTTTACAGCACATACTGCATCCGACAGAAAACGTCCCCCCGCCCCCGCGCATACTCCCTGGACACAGGCGTGGCCGGAGCGGGACATCCCGGACGGCATCAAAAATCAAGACTGAACTGCATACCGAGCCCCACAGAAGGATCGTTCTCCTCGGGCCGGGACTTCTTGCCCCATTCGTTGTGCTCGTCCTTGAGCATCAGCTCCGGACCGATGGTCAGCGAGGCATCATCGCTGTCCATGAAGTCGGCATAGGCCCGGACCACATGCCGCCGCTCCAGAGGCCGCAGCTCGTCAGGGCGGGCCTCGCTCGACGGCAGCTCGGCACGCCAGACGGAGTCATCGCGCCGGATGTTCATGCCGAGACGGCTTTTTTCCTCCGCCTCCCGTTCCGCCTCCTTGGCTTTGCGGGACTCGGCCTTGGCCTGGCGGTCGGCCTCGCGCAGAGCATGTTCGATGCTGGAGGAATTGCCCCTGTCCCGGCCCAGGGCCCGCTTGCGCAGGGAGTCCGTCTCCACGCCGTCATGCCACAGGGCATTGTTCCTGTCGCGGGAGGTGCCGAAACTCCAGGCCTGCCCGCCCTTGCTGTTGCCCGCAGCGGCCTTGCCCGCCGGGGCCTGCACCGCCTTGCCCTTCTCCACCGCCAACACCGGCAGGGGAGCAAGGGAGACCGTCAGGGCAGACAGGGCCAGACCAGCCAAAAACAAATGTACTCTATGCAGCATGGCCGCAGGATAGCCGTCATCCCGCCGGATTGTAAAGACATCCCCGTCGCAGGACATCCTCTGTGCCCGCATGCTGCCCCGTAATGCGGCCTCTCGGCCTTTTTGGGGATGGCCTGCATACATGGGACACAAAAAAAGGAAGGACGCCCAAAAGCGTCCTTCCTGTGTCTTTTCAGGGGTGGGATCGTGCCTACTGCTTGGCGGCAGGCTGTTCCTTCGCAGGAGCGGCCGCAGGCTGGGAGGCCTTCTGGCCGGCAGCGTCATGGGCCTTGACCAGCTCTTCCGCGTCAGCCACCGGGAAGGAAGGCTTGACGTTGGGATCCTGCCAGCCGCCACCCAGGGCCATGCACACGCTGACCACGGCATTGAGGCGGTCACGCAGGGCGTTGGCCAGGCTCAGCTCGGCGCTGAACAGCTGGCGTTCGGCATCCAGCACGGTCAGGTAGTCGGTGTAACCGTTGTCGTACTGCAGGCGGGCGATCTCCGCGGCGCGGCGCAGGCTGTCCACCTGGGCCTGGCTGGCCGCCACGATGGCGTCGGCCTCGCGCTGGGAGGTCAGGGAGGTGCGCACGTCCTTGAAGGCGTTCTGCACCGTCTTGCGGTACACGGCGATGGCCGCTTCCTTCTGGGCCTCGGCGTCCTTGACGTTATACCAGGTGCGGCCGAAGTCCAGCAGCGGCATGGAGCCGGTCACGCCGTAGCTCCAGGCGCCCGCAGGACCGCTGAACAGGTTCACCACGCTGGCGCTGAGGGTGCCCAGCATGCCCGTCAGGGAGATGGACGGGAAGAACTCGGCACGGGCCACGCCGATATTGGCGTTGTAGGCCATGATCATGTACTCGGCGGCGCGCACGTCGGGACGGCGCTCCAGCAGCTCGGACGGCAGGCCGGCAGGCAGCACGGGCGGGGCCGGCAGCTTGCTGATGTCGCCGCCGCGCGGCATGACGGCGCTCATGATGTCACGGGGCGAGCGGCCCAGCAGCACGGCCAGGCTGGCTTCGGCGCTGTCCACGGCCACCGTGGAGCTGTGCACCTGGGCACGGGCCGTTTCCACTTCGGCGCGGGCACGCTGCCAGTCCAGCTCCGTGATGTCGCCCTGACGGTAGCGGCTGGGGTAGATGCCGAACGCATCCTCACGCGTGCGCAGGGTACGCTTGACCGTGGCCAGCTGCATGTCCAGGGCCAGCAGGGCAAAGTAGCTCTGGGCCGTCTGGCTGGCCACCGAAAGGCGCAGGGCCTCGTGGCTGACCACGGTGTTCAGCAGCACGTCCGACAGCATGGTGTAGTTGTTGCGGTACTTGCCCCAGAAGTCCAGCTCCCAGCTGGCCGAGAGCTGGCCCTGGTAGTTCACGTAGGAACGGTCCGCGATGCTGTTGTAGTTGGCGATCTTGGTGGAGTTGCTCTGCGAGGTGGCCGCACCGGCGCCGCTCACCGAGGGGGCGAGCTGGCTGGTGCCCACGCCCAGCTTGGCCGCGGCGGAATCGATCTTGGCCAGGCTTTCCGCCAGATCCTGGTTGTTCTTCAGGGCTTCTTCCACCAGGGCATTGAGCACGGGATCATTGAAGCGGGTCCACCAGTCGGTGTTCAGCGGACTGGGTCCCAGATCCACGGAACGCCACTCCTTGGGGATGTCCTGCTCGGGACGCTTATAGTCGGGAGCCAGGGAGCAGCCCGTGACGGCCAGGCAGAGCACCAGCGTCAGGCCCGCTTTCAGCAGGGGGGTCATATATCCTCCTCCTCATCGAAGCTTTTCTTGCCTTCGTTGGGGTCCTTCTTGCCCTGCAGCTTCAGGGAGATCCGCATGATGGTGCGGAAGAAGTAGGGAACGAAGAGCGTGGCGATGCAGGTTGCGGCCAGCATGCCGCCCACCACGGCGGTGCCGATGGCGTGACGGCTGTTGGCACCGGCGCCGGAGCTGATGGCCAGCGGCACGCAGCCCAGGATGAAGGCCAGCGAGGTCATGACGATGGGACGGAAGCGCAGGCGCGCCGCATGCATGGCGGCCACGTCCAGACTGCGCCCGCCGCGCCAGGCCTCGACGGCGAATTCCACGATCAGGATGGCGTTTTTGGCGGCCAGGCCCACCAGGGTGACCAGAGCCACCTGGAAGTACACGTCATTGGACAGGTCGCGCAGCCAGGTGGCCACCAGGGCGCCGAACACGCCGAAGGGCACGGCCGTGAGCACGGCCAGCGGCAGCGACCAGCTTTCGTACTGGGCGGCCAGGATCAGGAAGACCATGACGAGCGCCAGCACGAAGATGACGGTGGTGTCGGCGCTGGCCAGCTTTTCCTGCAGGGCCGAACCGACCCAGCCCAGGCCGTAATCGCTGGACAGCATTTTTTCCGCCACCTTTTCCATGGCTTCCAGGGCCTGACCGGAAGAATAGCCGGGGGCCGGTTCACCCATGAGGTGGGCGGCGGGGAACACGTTGTAACGTTCCATGGTCTGGGGCGCCGTGCGGCGTTCCAGGGTCATGATGGCATCCAGGGGCACCATGCCGCCCTTGTTGGTCCGCACGAAGATGTCGTGCAGGGACTCGGGCAGCAGGCGGTAATCGGCCTCGGCCTGCATGCGCACCTGGAAGGTACGGCCCAGGTAGTTGAAGTCGTTGACGTAGAGCGCACCGAAGGTGGCGTTCATGGCCGTGAAGACATCGCTGATGCTGATGCCCATGTCCTTGCAGCGCTCACGGTCCAGGTTGGCGTAGAGCTGCGGGGCACCGGTGGAGAACAGGCTGCGCAGGGTACCGATGGCCGGATACTTGGGCTGGCCGTTCTCGTCACGGGACGTGGCTTCCGCCACGAAGGCATTGGCCGTGGCTTCCAGATCCTGGCTGGTGCCGGCGCCGCGCATCTGGATGAAGCCTTCAAAACCGCCCGTGGTGGACATGCCGCTGATGGGCGGCGGCGTGAAGCCGATGGTCACGGCTTCGGGCTGCATCATGGTCACGCCCAGCACCTTGGTACTGATGGCCGAGGCGCTGCTCTCCGGCGTGGTACGTTCGCTCCAGGGCTTGAGCACGGCAAAGAAGGTACCGTAGTTGCTCTTGGACGACATGGAGGTGATGTCCAGGCCGTTCAGGGTCATGACCGTGTCCACGGCCGGGTTCTTGCGCAGCACGTCCATGACCACGCGGGTCACGTCACGGGTGCGGTTCTGCACGGCACCGTCGTCCAGGATGGTCATGCCCAGGATGTAGCCCTGGTCTTCGTTGGGCACCAGGCCGCCGGGGACCACCCGGAACAGGAAGACCAGGCTAACGATCATGCAGCCGAAGAGGGCCATGGAGATCAGGCCGTGGTCCTTGATGAAACGCACCGTACGCACATAGCGGTGCGTGGTCTTGCCGAAGAAGTAGTTGAAGACGATGAAGGGCTTGGCCGGCTGATGGTCATGCGCGTGCGGCTTGAGCAGCAGGGAGCACAGGGCCGGGGTCAGCGTCAGGGCCACGATACCCGAAAGCACCACGGACACCGAGATGGTGATGGCGAACTGCTTGTACATCTGGCCCGCCAGGCCGCCCATGAAGGACACGGGGATGAACACGGCGCAGAGCACCAGCACGATGGCGATAACGGGGGCCGTCACTTCGCTCATGGCCTTGGCCGTGGCTTCCTTGGGCGGCAGGTGCTCGGTGCTCATGATGCGTTCCACGTTCTCCAGCACCACGATGGCGTCGTCCACCACGATACCGATGGCCAGCACCATACCGAACAGGGTCAGGGTATTGATGGTGTAGCCCAGGGCGAACATGCCCGCGAAGGTACCGATGATGGACACGGGCACGGCGATGCAGGGGATGAGGGTGGCGCGCCAGTTCTGCAGGAAGATGAACACCACCAGGAACACCAGGATCATGGCTTCCACCAGGGTGTGCACCACTTCGTTGATGGACTCCATAACGAAGTCGTTGGTGTCCACGATGATCTTGTAGTCGATGCCCTCGGGGAAGTTCTTGGCCAGCTCCTGCATGCGGGCGGTGACGGCCTCGCCGGTGGCGATGGCGTTGGCGCCGGGCAGCAGGTAGATACCCATGGCACGGGCCACCATGCCGTTGTATTCGCTGCTGACGCTGTAGTCCTTGCCGCCCATCTCGATGCGGGCCACGTCCTTGAGGCGCAGCATGGCGCTGTCCTCACCGGTGCGGATGATGATCTCGCCGAACTCCTGCGGCGTGGCCAGACGCCCCTTGGTATCGATCTGCCAGGAAAGCTGGGCGGTATCGGGCATGGGCGCGTCGCCCAGACGGCCGGGCGAGAACTGCGAGTTCTGCTCCTGGATGGCCGCGGCGATCTCGCTCACGGTGACGCCGTACTTGGCCAGCTTGTCCGGGACGAGCCAGATGCGCATGGCGTAGTCCATGTAGCCGAACACGGTCACGTCGCCCACGCCGGGCACACGCTTGAGTTCGTCGGCCACGTTCACCTGCATGTAGTTGTGCAGGTACACGGCGTCATAACGCCCGTCAGGCGAGAACAGGGCGATGATCTGCAGCATGGCCGGTGAACGTTTGGTCACCTGCACGCCCTGCAGACGCACGGTCTCGGGCAGTGTGGTCTGGGCCAGGTTGACCTTGTTGTTGACGTTGACCAGGGCCATGTCCGGGTCGGTGCCCAGACTGAAATAGACGTTGATGGAGCCCGAACCGGAACCCGAGGAGGCCGTGGACGTCATGTAGAGCATGTTTTCCACGCCGTTGATGTTCACTTCCAGGGGGGCCAGCACGGTACCGGCGATGGTCTCGGCCGAGGCGCCGGGATAGAAGACCGTCACGTTGACCGTGGGCGGCACCAGTTCAGGATACTGGGCGATGGGCAGGGCCTTCATGGCCAGCGCGCCCACCAGCGTGATCACGATGGAGATGACCGACGAAAGGATCGGTCTGCGCAAAAAGATATTTGGTTTTGCCGAAGCTGCCATAGACCATCACCTACTTCTGAGCGGTCTTCTGGGCGGCCTGTCCCTTCTGGGCCTGTCCGTCACCCATGACGCTGACCTTGGCACCGGGGCGGGCCTTGACCATGCCTTCACAGATGATGCGTTCCCCGCCCTTGAGGCCGGAGTCCACAAGGTACATGTCGCCGATGGTCTCGCTGACCTCCACCTTCTGGGTGCCGACCACGTTGTCCTTGTCCAGGGTCATGACGAAGGAACCCTTCTGGGTGATGAGCACGGCCTTCTGGGGGATGAGCACGGCGTTGACCAGCACGTCGCCGTCCATGAAGATGCGCACATACTGGCCGGGCATGATCTGGCCGTCGCTGTTGGCGAAGGAGGCACGGGCCTGCACCACGCCGGTCTCGGGCTGCACGCGGCTGTCGATGAAGTCCACCTGGCCTTCGCCCTGGTACATGCTGCCGTCCAGCAGACGCAGACGGGCCTTGTAGATGTTGCCTTCGGGGAAGCGCAGGCGGCCTTCGGCGGCCAGCTGCTGACGGCGCATGTGCTGCGGCGCGGCGATGGAGAAATCGATGTACATGGGATCGGTCTGGTCCACGTAGGTCAGCAGGGAGTTGTTGCTGACCAGGTTGCCGGGCGTGAAGCTTTCCTTGGAGCTGTAACCGGACACGGGGGCCACCACCTGGCAGTAGTCCAGATTGATCTTGGCGGCACGCAGGGCAGCCTTGGCGTTGTCATAGGCGGCCTTGGCGTTGTCGCGATCTTTCTGGGAGACGGCGTTCTTGGCGAACAGGGGGCGCACGCGGTTCCACTCGCGCTTGGCGCTGTCGTACTGGGCCTCGGCCTGCTGGACGGCGGCCTCGTACTGGTCGCGCTCGATCTGGAACATGAGCTGACCGGCCTTGACGAACTCGCCTTCACGGTACAGACGCTTCTCGATGATGCCCTGCACACGGGCACGCACTTCGACGGACCGGGAGCCGGAGGCCTGGGCCTGGAATTCGGAAGGCCAGGGCACGTCCTTGGCTTCCACTTGGAAGACGCCCACCGGCGGGGCGGGCATCTGACCTTTTTGAGCACCTTCATCCTTGCATGCCGCAAGGCTGAAACAGAGAAGCAACAGCAGCGTTGCCAGAATGGTCTGTTTTCCGGTCATGATATCTTACTCCTGGGACAGCAGCGAACTGCCGATACGTGGAAAGCCCGCCCGCAAAGCGAGCGGGCTTTGAATCCCCTGCTAAACATTTTTTGCAAAATGCGTCAAGAAATGCAGGCTTATCTTGCTCTTAAAGTTCAATAAAGAAAAATACTTTTATTCCAATGGGTTAGCGAACCGTACTTTTTTCTTGTAACTATTTGGAATAATTGACTAATTTTTTACGCCACTTTTTTAGGGGCTTTTCTGGCCTCAGCGGGCCGCCCGAAGAGCGCCCAGCGTCCCTGCCCTGGCGGCCATGAGCTCGGCCACCACGGAGACGGCGATCTGCTGCGGCGTGTCCGCGCCGATGCCCAGACCGATGGGGCAGCAGACCTTGTCCAGGGCCGCATCGCTGACGCCCTGCGCACGCAGCGCCTTGTAGACCGAGGCTTTTTTGCTGCTGCTGCCGATCATACCAATATAGAAGGCGTCCGTTTCCAGGGCCTGGGCCAGGACCTCACGGTCGAAGCTGTGGCCGCGGGTCATGATGGCCACATAATGGTGCCGGCCGATGCCGCAGCGGGCCGCCAGATCCTCGAAGGCAGGCAGGGTCAGGCAACGCCGGGCCATGGGGAAACGCCGGGGATCGGCGAACTCCGCGCGGTCGTCTACCACGTCCACCACGAAACCGGCGGCATGGGCCAGACGGGCCGTCTCCAGCGACACATGGCCGCCGCCGCAGAGCAGCAGCACCGGCGGCGCGTCCAGGGCCTCCACATAACGTTCCACCAGGCCTTCCCGCACCAGGCCGGGACGGCCCTTGCGCCCGGCCAGCAGGGGCCGCACGGCTTCCGCGCCCTCGTGCAGGCCCGCCACCAGGGGCTGGCCTTCGGGCAGGGCATCCAGATACAGGTCGCGCACGGGCGCGTCGGCCCGGCTCACGTCCAGCAGCCAGATGCCGGTCAGCCCGGCTTTCAGGGCCGCGTCCGCAGCACGGAACAGGGGCGCCTGCGCAGGCGTCAGATATTCACAGAGCAGATCCATGCTGCCGCCGCAGATCATGTCGCTGTCGGGGCCAAGACCGGTGAGGTCGCAGCGCACGCGGGCGGAGCGTCCTTCCTTCAGGCAGACATTGGCCGCCTCCACGGCACGGGCTTCCAGCAGACCGCCGCCCACGGTGCCTTCCAGACCGGCAGCAGTCAGCAGGGCACGGGTACCGGCGGCACGCGGGGCCGAGCCTTCGCGCTCCACCACGGTCAGCAGGACCACGGCCTGCCCTTCGTCCAGCAGCCGGGCCGCGCGGGCCTCCAGGTTCAGCGGTACGCCCAGGCCATCCACCGGGGCGCTCACCAGCACCGGCGAGGCCGGCGCTTTAGGCATCCTGTCCATCGTCGCCTCCTTTCACATAGCCGCAGCCCTTGGTGGGGCACATGATCTTGACGCTGCCGTCGCGGCCGCGCTTCTCCACCAGATAGGGGGAATTACAGCGCGGGCAGGGTCCGGGCACGGGCTTGTCCCACAGGGCGAAATCACATTGCGGGTAGCGGTCGCAGGAATAGAAAAGCTTGCCGCGCTTGGTGCTTTTTTCCACCATGCGGCCTTCGCCGCAGCGCGGGCACATGACGCCCGTGGCCATGGGCGCGGTATAGTTGCAGTCCGGGTAGCCCGTGCAGGCGATGAAGCGGCTGCCCGTACGGGCGTGCTTGATGACCAGATCCTTGCCGCAGCGCGGGCACTCGCCCACCTTTTCCAGTTCGGGCTTCTGCGGGGCCACGATCTCCAGACGGCCGTCCTCGGTGCGCTGGAAATTGCTGGTGAAACGGCAGTCGGGATAGCCGCTGCAGGCCAGGAAGGGCCCGGCCTTGCCGAACTTGATCATCAGGGGCTTGCCGCAGTCGGGGCAGGCCAGATCGGTGGGCAGGCCGCCCTTGACGCTCTGCATGTTCTTGGCGGCAGCCGCCAGCGTGGGGTTGAAATCCGCGGCAAAGGCATGCATCAGGTCCACCCACTGCTGGTCGCCGTCGGCCACCTTGTCCAGCAGGCTCTCCATCTCGGCCGTGAAGCCCACGTCCATGAGATGCGGGAAGTGCTGCACCAGCTGCTCACAGACCACGCGCCCCAGATCGGTGGGGATGAAGTGGCGGTCCTGCAGGCGCACGTATTCGCGGTCCTGCAGGGTGGAGATGATGCTGGCGTAGGTGGAGGGGCGGCCGATGCCCTGCTCTTCCAGTTCGCGCACCAGGCTGGCTTCGCTGTAACGGGCCGGGGGCTGGGTGAACTTCTGTTCCTTGTCCAGCTTCTCCAGCTTCAGGGTCTGGCCGGCCTCCAGGGGCGGCAGCTCGGCATCGCCTTCGTCCTTGCCGCGGGGCAGCACGGCCAAAAAGCCGGGAAAGAGCAGGCGCTCGCCCTTGGCCTTCCACTGGGTACGGCCGCAGGCCACGGTCACCGTGGTGTCGTGGAAGCGCGCCCCGGCCATCTGCGAGGCCACGAAGCGCGACCAGATCAGGCGGTACAGGTTGTACTGGTCCGGGGGCAGGGCCGCCTTGACCATCTCGGGCGTGATGTTCACATCCACGGGCCGGATGGCTTCGTGGGCGTCCTGCGCGCCGCTCTTGGTCTTGTAGACGCGCTTCTTGGCCGGCAGGTAATCGTTGCCGAACTCGCGCTGGATGAAGTCGTGCGCCGCCTGCCGGGCCTCGTCGGCGATGCGGGTGGAGTCGGTACGCATGTAGGTGATGAGGGCCGTGATGCTGCCGTCTTCCATCTCCACGCCTTCGTAGAGGCGCTGGGCGATGTTCATGGTGCGCTTGGCCGTATAGGAAAGGCGCTGGTTTGCGGCCTGCTGCAGGGTGGAGGTGATGAAGGGCGGTTGCGGCGCGCGCTCGCGCTCCTTCTGTTCCACGCTCTCCACCACGAAGGGCTGGCCCTTGAGCTCGGCCTCCAGGGCGTTGGCCTCCTCGGCATTGCGGATCACGGCCTTCTTGCCGCCGATGCGCGCCAGTTCCGCACGCACGGAGGGCGGCACCTCGGCGCCCAGCAGGGCCTTGAACAGCCAGTATTCTTCCGGCTTGAAGGCGGCCCGCTCGGCCTCGCGCTCCACGATGAGGCGCAGGGCCACGGACTGCACGCGCCCGGCGGAGATGCCGCGCTTGATGGTCTTCCAGAGCAGGGGCGAGATCTTGTAGCCCACCAGGCGGTCCAGCACGCGCCGGGCCTGCTGGGCATCGAAAAGGTGCTGGTTGAGCTCGCGCGGATGGGCTAGGGCCTCCTTGACGGCGCGGGCGGTGATCTCGTTGAACTGGATGCGTTTGATGTCCTTGGCCTTGTCGCGGATCAGCTCCGCCACATGCCAGGCGATGGCCTCCCCTTCGCGGTCCGGGTCGGGGGCCAGATAGACGGTGTCGGCCTTGGCTGCGGCGCTGCGCAGCTCGCTGACCACGTTCTTCTTATTGTCGATGATCTCGTACTGGGGGGCAAAATCGTTGGCTTCGTCCACGCCCAGACTGCTGGACGGCAGGTCGCGCACATGGCCCACGCTGGCCTGCACCATGTACTGCGGTCCCAGAAATTTCTTGATGGTCTTCACCTTGGCCGGCGATTCCACGATGATCAGCTGCTTGCCCATGATGTCCCTTGTCCATCCGACTGCCGGACGGCAGTGGCAGGAGGTGAATGAAAAAAGACGGTCCCGTGGACCGTTCATGCTGCCTTGAGGCTGCCCGGAAGGAAAAAGAAGCAGGAAAAAAGCCGGGCCCGCCAGGTCCGCGGCAAGGGCCCTCAGGCCTGCCGTGTGCGCGGAGGATACGGCAAAATGCAGCCACGTCAAGCCCGCGTCGCCGCCACAGGGGCTCCCGGCGCGCCCTTTCCGCCGTCTGGACAGGCCTACCGGCCTGGGATACAACATATAAATGACCGGGATCATTTTCCCCCTCAAGGAGCCGTCATGCATCCGCACCGCATCCTGAGCCTGTTGTTCCTTCTGCTTCTGTCCCTGGCCCTGGGGGCCTGTGCCTCGCACGATGCCCGCCCGGCGCCGGAGCCCGGCGCGCCCCTGCCTGCCGTCACCCTGGAACGGGGCGACAGGGTCTTCATCAAGATCGAGAACGGCAAGAGCATGACGGAGGATCTGCACTCCATGCTCACGGCCTATCTGCAGAGCGAACGCGGCCTGAACCCGGCCTCGGACGTCAAGGAAGCCGACCTGGTGATCCTGGTGGAGATCCGCGACGTCTGGGCCACCAGCGACGGCAGCCGGGTGAGCGCCGGACGCACGCTGGGCAACGTGGGCACGGGCACCATGCTGGGCGTGCTGCTGGGCGTGGCCATCGCCGTCGTGCTGTGGTGGTCCGGCTTTGTGTCCCGCGTGGCGGAGCCTTATCTGGTAGTGCTCAACAGCCTGCCCAAGATCGCGCTGGGGCCTGTTATCATCATCGTCGTGGGCGCGGGCACCGAGGCCATCATTTTCATGGCGCTGGCCATCAGCCTGATCGTGACCGTGCTGGAGATGCTGGCCGGCTTTAAAAACAC
>OODL01000601.1_pt1 | contig 40214 bp, 27 predicted proteins | sample 1671181 | NCBI WGS metagenome assembly OODL01 (sample SAMN06348130, study PRJEB24527) | human gut metagenome | biome: human gut; feature: ankylosing spondylitis patient; material: feces | host: Homo sapiens | place: China | collected 2015-10 | reverse complement strand
GTCGTACTGCTTCTCATAGAAGCGCTATGTTATCTAACATGGCTTGCTCTTTGATCAAGCACAAAAGAATCACTACGACTGTTGCAAAGGCGAAAGCTTTGAAAAAGTTTGTTGAGCCTTTGATTACTAAGTCTAAAGAAGATACTACGAACTCTCGTCGTGTTGTATTTAGCAACTTGCAAGATAAGATTGCAGTAACAGAGTTGTTCAAAGAAATCTCTGTTAAGATTGCTGATCGTCCGGGTGGTTATACTCGTATTATCAAGACTGGTAACCGTTTGGGTGACAACGCAGAAATGTGCTTTATTGAGTTGGTTGACTACAATGAAAACATGGCTAAGGAAAAAGTTGCTAAGAAAGCTACTCGTACTCGTCGTTCGAAGAAAGCTGCTGAAGCTGCTCCTGCTGCTGTTGAAGCTCCTGCAACTGAAGCTCCTAAGGCTGAAGAACCAAAAGCTGAATCGGCTGAATAATTTTACAGTTATTCTTATAGATATAAAAAAGGCTACCTTCAAAGGTAGCCTTTTTTGTTTGTCTGCCGTTTATTAATACTAAGATACATTAAAATATATCCTAATTAAACTTTTCATAGAGAGAATCTGTTATATTTGCAGGTGAATATGGCAAAATTTGTAAAGGTAATATTGTTTCTGTTGCTGACAGTTGCTTTTCATAGCATAGCAGGCAATGTCTCTACCGAAAAAATGGTGGATAAGCAGGAGTGTGATATTACATATGCTATGGGGCAGCGTGGGGAAATCTGTGCACCGGATCTTCCGGGTAAGCCTGTGGCTGAATTGACTAATTTGCAGAGCCATCAAATGTCTGTGACACGTATTCAACGTGTACAGCTTGGAGAATATTTCTTTTCTTTAAAGAATGCGCTACAAGGTTGTGCTGATCGTGAGAGCTCACTATCACAACACTGGGGGCGGATTTATGATACAACAACTTCCTATTATTGTCAGCCATCGAGTGAATACTATGTATACACCTTGAGGCGTATAATTATTTAGCAGTATATTTATTGGTATTGTTTATTTTGTGGTTACTGGTATCTTCTGTATACTGGTGACACTACTTCTTTTTATCTTTATATTTTTACTAATAAATTAAACTTTAAATATTATGGCAACTACTCAAACGATTGATGCTACTATATTTGCATCTACACACCCCGATATCGCTAAACGCATAAGTGTTTCAGGAGTTTTAATCTCTTCTGTTATGTTGTTGATTGGTATTTTAGCTTTTGCTTCAACATTCGAATTGGATGACAAGTCTTCTACAACCAGTATGGCTTTGATGGTTTTGGGGACAGGTCTATTTCTTATGGGAATTTTCCGTCTTTTCTGGAAATCAAAGGAGGTTGTTTATTTACCAACAAAAAGTGTGGCTAAAGAGCATAGTGTATTCTTTGATTTGAAGCATATGGATGCTTTGAAGAATCTTGTAAATTCGGGTTCATTCTCCGCTGATTCGAAAATAAAAAGCGAGGCTAGTGGTAATATACGTATGGATGTGATACTTTCTGCTGATAAAAAGTTTGCAGCTGTACAGTTATTCCAATTTGTACCTTACACGTATCAGCCAATAACATCGGTGCAGTATTTCACTAATGAAGAAGCTTCTGCGATAGTCGCTTTTTTGTCGAAAAGTAAAATACAATAAGTATATATCTACAACACCTGTTTGACTTTGTTTTTTCCGACACATTAAAACTATGCAGTTTGAAACTTTATATTGAGTTTGCTGCTACTAAATAAAACAGGTTTTAGATGTTACTGTAAAAGATAACTTTGATTTTCATACGAAGATGGGGATTAGTCGTTAATGACGGCGATCCCCATTTTTTTCATTAAGAAGCAGGCGTTCATGTTTTGAGCAACTCCGTTTCTCATTTGATATGAGAAGGTGAGTTCATTGTTGGTAATGTCGGCTTCGAAACAGTAATTCCGGATATTTTGTGGGAAGGACTCTATTAAAGTCCCTAATAACAAGTCATGGGTGGCGATGATACCGTTGGCGTTCATGTGCATGAATTGTTTGATAAGGGCGAAAGAGCCTTTCTGTTTGTCCATGGAGTTGGTACCTTTCAGTATTTCATCAAGGATGATGAAAAGCTCTTCCCCGGCTTCAAGTTTGTCTATGATTAATTTAAGTCGCTTAAGTTCTGCAAAGAAATAAGATTCGTTGTCAGCTAGGGAGTCACTGGTTCGAAGGCTGGTAACGAGACGGGCCGGATATATTTTCATTTGCTTTGCCCAAACGGGGGCTCCTATACATGCCAGTAGATAGTTTACTCCTACAGTACGTAAATAAGTACTCTTGCCTGCCATATTGGCGCCTGTGATTATAATAAAGAAAGGACGTTTTTCAATGTCTATTCCGTTACGCACACATTTGTTGCGATTCATTAGGGGATGCCCCAAGGCTTCAGCTTGTAGGTGGAAAGATTGAGCAGCGATAGTGGGGTAAATATAATCCGGATGGTTATATGCGAATGTTGCCAGGGAACAATAGGCATCTATTTCTCCGATTGTTTCTATCCATCGGGGTAGGTCGGATGCATGAATCTCTTTCCACTTCTCGATTCGCATCACCTGGCGTAGCTCCCAAAATATCAGTCCGTTGAGTATAGAACTCATGAGCAGATTGCTTCGTTGATCGAGTGCGTTCATCAGTTTAGAAAGCTGGCGGACTGCTTGAGAAGCGGTTTGATTTTGACTTGTAAGGTCCGCTTTTAACTCTTGTAGTATATGACTGTGCATTTCTTTTTGTTCAGTGAGCAGAATTTGGTCAGCGTATGTCGAAAGAATCTGCAGCTTTTCTCCGTAGGTTGTTTGCAGTTTAGTGATTCCTTTAGAGAAAATAGTACTGAATAATACAAAGCTGACAAATACTCCTCCTGCGATGTTAGCCGAGATAATGCCTAAAATGGCTAGACTTATACATAAGAAATTAATGACGGTAACTGCTATTGGGAGGATACGCAGGAGCGTACGTTTTCGATAATAACTCGGACTGGCTGCCCATTCTTTGATTTCGGTGGTATCGGCAGGTTTTCCTTTATAGAGTAATCCGAGTAAGCGGATTTGTTGGCGATATTCCAAATCGGTGGAGAGTTCCCGGATGGCTTCCTGGCGGTGGTCAATAGCTGCTTTATTCTCCAGATGTGCATTGAACCAGTTTGCGAGATGTTGCTTGCCGATAGGGGTTGCGGTGCGGTTGATGTATTGGAAGAGAGAGTGTTCTCCAAATACGTCCAGATCAAGAGTGTAGAGGTGAGACGGGTTAATGAATTCTTTTCCATCGTCAAAATCGGAAAAATCATATTGCATGGCACGTAGTTCCTGCTCGTTGATTTCTATTTTCTTTTTCAGAAAGTCTTTCCGGTAGAACCAGAAATTATGGCGTTTTACTAACCAAATGAATAAGATAAAGGGTAGGACAGCGAATGCAGAGAGGCATAGCCAACCGTCAGACCAAAAAATAATGGCATTTGCTACGGCTCCTACGAATAAGATAAGTCGAAGAAGACTTATATAATAGATACGTTTTCGTGCATTCTGTAACTCCAGTTCTGTTTTCTGAATGATTTGCTGATATGTGGTAATGATCTGTTCTAGTTTTTCCATGACAAATTTAAATCTTTTGCGCAAAGGTAATATAATTCATAACGGTCGGGATAGGAGCTTGTTTTTGTCAAGAGTAGATTTACTGTTTATTAACGGAAGTAGGAAGATGTGTGGGCTTGGATTATAACTCGTTCTGATAATGTTGTTGTTAGCTGGAAGAAATTTTCAATATTTCTTTTCTCATTCTTGCATTTATCCGCTAAAATTTATAACTTTCCACTCGAAAAGGCGTTAGACAGGAAAGGAGGATGCTTATGAAGAAAGGATGTATCTTATGTTTGCTGATAAGCGTGATTAGCCTTCCGTTAATTGCGCAGAATATTATTTATTCCAACCTGAAAGAGTTGCTGACTCAACATGGTGATACCACTGCTGTGTTGCGTGTAGAAAAACGTTCCAGAAATCAGATTGTATTAACAGGAGGGGCTGATTACCGGATAACGGCCGGTGATGACGAGTCGATGTGCCGGCGTTTGAAGAAGCGTTGTTTTGCTGTGCGTGACGAAAAAGGAAATTTATATTTGAACTGTCGTAAGTTGCGCTATAAGAAATTGCGTTTTGGAGCATGGTATGCTCCTGCCGTTCAGTTAGGCAAAAACATCTATTTTTGTGCGATGCCTTTAGGATCAGTCATCGGAGGCAACTTTGTGGAAGAAGATGATGTAAAACTAGGAGGAAATATAGGCGATGCTCTTGCCGCTTCAAGTCTGGTTACAAAACGTGTTTGCTATGAATTGAATGGTGAAACGGGAAAAGTCGACTTTCTGGGGAAAGATAGAATGCTGCAATTATTGAAGAATTATCCGGAACTGAAACAAGCATATTTGAAAGATGATAGTCAGGAGGCAAAGCATACTTTTAAATATCTGTTAGAGTTGCAGAATAAACAAAAGAAATAATTCCATTAATTGCGGTTGGTATCGTATGAAAAGCCCTATCAATAATACAATCATCTATATAATGATATTATTGAGATGCGGGTTACGCTAGTTATACAAATTCCACCGATTTCATAGCGTTGATTTTAGAAGGGGCTGCTATTTGCTTTACTAAAGATTCTCTTTTATTTTAATGAAAGGGTTCTTACCAATGATCCTTCCATTCATTTTAATGAAAAATCTATTTTTAGCTTTAGTGAAGCTCCACCATTTGTTTTAATGATAGTTTTGCTATTTACCGTAATGCCCCCCTGCTATCTACTTTAATGAAAGATCTATCTATCTGTTTTGACAAAACGGCCTGTATTCGTGCCTGTATAAAAGCATAAGAGAGTTTTGACATCGCTTGTGTCTTGTTCTTCTATCAAACTGTAAATGTAATAATACCTTTCTGATAATAAATCTGTCAAATCTCTTGTCTTTTATCTTCTTTTTTTCTATCTTGCGAAGAGTTATAAGACTGTATTGCTTACAGTTTGTAATCCTTAATTCTGTTTATTATGAGAATAACTCTTGGCAACACACTACCTCCTTATCCGGATTTTGTAGAAGGTATCCGGAGAGCTCCCGACCGTGGTTATACACTTACCCCGGCGCAGACAATCACTGCATTAAAAAACGCTTTGCGTTATATTCCTACCGAGTGGCACGAACAATTGGCTCCTGAATTGATGGAAGAGCTACGCACTCGCGGGCGGATTTACGGATACCGTTTCCGTCCTGCCGGCGACCTGAAAGCCAAACCGATTGATGAATATCGGGGACAATGCATTGAAGGCAAAGCTTTTCAGGTAATGATTGACAATAACCTTTGCTTCGATATAGCATTATATCCCTACGAACTAGTCACTTACGGTGAAACCGGACAAGTCTGCCAAAACTGGATGCAATATCGACTGATAAAACAATACCTCGAAGAACTTACCCAAGAACAGACGCTGGTTATTGAGTCCGGACATCCATTAGGGCTTTTCCGCTCCCGTCCCGATGCTCCCCGCGTTATAATAACCAATTCGATGATGATCGGGCAATTCGACAATCAACATGATTGGCATATTGCTGCCCAGATGGGAGTTGCCAATTACGGGCAAATGACTGCCGGCGGCTGGATGTATATCGGTCCTCAAGGAATTGTGCATGGCACTTTCAATACCCTCCTCAATGCCGGGCGATTGAAACTGGGGATTCCCCAAGATCAGGATCTGCGGGGGCATTTATTTGTATCTTCCGGCTTGGGAGGAATGAGCGGCGCACAACCCAAAGCGGCGGAGATAGCAGGAGCAGTCTCCATCATAGCCGAAGTAGATAGTTCGCGTATTGAAACCCGCCACCGCCAGGGATGGGTGGGACACGTGACTGCGGATATAGCCGAAGCATACCGGATGGCATCTCAAGCAATGCAACGTCGTGAACCCTGCTCGATAGCCTATCACGGCAATGTCGTAGATCTGCTCGAATATGCCGAACGCGAAAGAATTCCTATTGAATTATTATCCGATCAAACCTCCTGTCATGCCGTTTACGAAGGCGGTTACTGCCCTGCCGGACTAACCTTTGAAGAACGCACACGCCTTCTTCACGAATCTCCGGAACAATTCCGTCACTTGGTAGATATATCCTTGCATCGTCATTTCGAAGTTATTAAGAAACTCGTAGCTCGTGGAACTTATTTCTTTGATTATGGCAATTCCTTTATGAAAGCCATATACGATGCCGGAGTAAAAGAAATCTCCCGTAATGGTGTTGATGAAAAGGACGGATTTATCTGGCCAAGCTATGTTGAAGATATTATGGGACCCCAACTCTTTGATTATGGCTACGGCCCGTTCAGATGGGTTTGCTTGAGTGGCAAACACGAAGATCTGATAAAAACAGACCATGCGGCTATGGAATGTATCGACGTCAATCGGCGCGGTCAGGATCTTGACAATTACAACTGGATACGGGATGCCGAAAAGAATCAGCTCGTGGTGGGTACACAGGCACGTATTCTGTATCAGGATGCAGTCGGGAGAATGAACATAGCCCTCCGTTTCAATGAGATGGTCCGCCGGGGAGAAGTAGGTCCTATCATGCTGGGACGAGACCATCACGATGTAAGCGGAACGGATTCTCCTTTCCGGGAGACATCGAATATCAAAGACGGAAGCAATGTGATGGCAGATATGGCTGTGCAATGTTTTGCCGGAAATTGTGCCCGCGGAATGAGCCTGGTAGCTTTGCACAATGGTGGGGGAGTCGGTATTGGCAAAGCAGTCAATGGCGGCTTCGGTATGGTATGCGACGGTAGCGAACGGGTAGATGAAATACTTCGTTCGGCAATGCTCTGGGATGTGATGGGCGGAGTAGCCCGTCGCTCATGGGCGCGTAATCCGCATGCGATGGAGACAAGCGAAGCATTTAATGACTCCCATGCAAGAGACTATCAGATAACAATGCCGTATGTAGCGGACGAAGAACTTATAAAGAAGATAGTCCCATATATTGTGGGAAAATAGTATCATATATTATGGGAATTTATTCTCTTAATATGAGAGAATAAATTCCCATAATATATGGAACTGTTTAAACATATAGCTGTTTAGTATAAACCATGCGGTGATTTGGTATGAAACTCGTGTGAACCGTGCCTGATTATATAAGGACTATTGGGCAAGAGCACTTGTTTAATGTAAAACATATAATTATTCAGTTGAATATAACCTCTATAATAATAGATATTTGATATGAGTTGGAATAAAATTATTGAATGCGTCCCCAATTTTAGTGAGGGACGTGATTTAGAGAAAATAGATCAGATAGTAGCCCCTTTTCGTATTAAGGCCGGGGTAAAACTGCTTGATTACAGTAATGATGAAGATCATAACCGTCTGGTTGTAACCCTTGTCGGCGAGCCGGAAGCTCTGTACGAAGCAATCGTTGAAGCCGTCGGTGTGGCTGTCCGTTTGATAGACCTGAATCAGCATACCGGGCAACATCCCCGTATGGGAGCAGTCGATGTCATCCCTTTCATCCCGATTAAGAATACCAGCATGGAAGAAGCCATCGAACTATCCAAGAAAGTAGCCGCAAAAGTAGCCGAGATCTATCATCTTCCTGTCTTCCTGTATGAGAAGTCCGCAACTGCGTCGCATCGGGAAAATCTCGCTTCCGTTCGTAAAGGAGAATTTGAAGGCATGGCCGAAAAAATCAAACTATCCGAATGGCAACCAGATTTCGGACCTGCCGAACGTCATCCAACCGCAGGTGCAGTCGCCATCGGAGCCCGTATGCCGCTCGTAGCCTACAATATCAATCTTAGTACGGACAATCTGGAAATAGCTACCAAGATAGCAAAGAATATCCGCCATATCAATGGAGGGCTCCGTTATGTGAAAGCAATGGGAGTGGAGCTAAAGGAGAGAAACATCACCCAGGTATCCATAAACATGACCGACTATACCCGTACTGCCCTTTACCGCGCCTTCGAACTGGTACGTATCGAAGCCCGCCGCTATGGTGTTACGATTGTCGGTAGTGAAATCATTGGCCTCGTACCGATGGAAGCCCTGATTGATACAGCTTCCTACTATCTCGGACTCGAAAACTTTTCCATGCAGCAAGTCTTGGAAGCCCGTATCATGGAATAGCCGGTAAAGAAATATGTTAGCGAATATTCAATCCAAATCAGAACGGATGTTTACAGGGGAACCTGCCTGATAAAAAACAACGGATCAAGAAGCAGGATGAATGAAACAAGAATAAACCAAGATAATTCGGATAATTTATGAGTGAAAACCTAATCATATTCAATGCCCGTATCGTAACTCCCATCGGCTTTTCCGCCCGTAAAGGCGAAGAAATGTCCCAACTGCAAGTCATAGAGAACGGAACCGTGGAAGTCACCAAAGGAATCATCACCTACGTTGGTGAGAACCGTGGCGAAGACCGCGACGGTTACTATCAACATTACTGGCATTATAACGCTCGCGGACACTGCCTCTTGCCCGGCTTCGTTGATTCCCATACCCATTTCGTGTTTGGCGGAGAACGTTCCGAAGAATTCTCCTGGCGTCTGAACGGCGAAAGCTATATGTCGATTATGGAGCGGGGAGGCGGAATCGCAAGTACCGTAAAAGCCACCCGGCAAATGAATTTCCTGAAACTGCGTTCAGCAGCTGAAGGCTTTCTGAAAAGAATGAGCACAATGGGAGTAACCACCGTAGAAGGTAAAAGCGGCTACGGACTGGATCGGGAAACCGAACTATTACAGCTAAAGGTAATGCGTAGCCTGAACAACACCGAGCATAAACGTGTCGATATAGTCTCCACCTTTCTCGGTGCCCATGCCCTTCCCGAAGAATATGCAGGAAGAAGCGACGAATACATCGACTTCCTGATTCGTGAAATGCTTCCCCTTGTCCGTGGCGGCGAACTGGCAGAATGTTGTGATGTCTTTTGCGAACAAGGCGTTTTCTCTATCGAACAGTCCCGCCGCCTGCTTCAGGCAGCCAAGGAACACGGCTTTCTGTTGAAACTCCACGCTGACGAAATCGTCTCCCTCGGTGGAGCTGAACTGGCAGCCGAACTGGGAGCACTGTCTGCCGATCACCTCCTGCACGCTTCCGATGTCGGCATCCGTGCAATGGCCGATGCCGGAGTGGTAGCCACCCTGTTACCTTTGACAGCTTTTGCTCTGAAAGAACCCTACGCACGTGGTCGTGAAATGATTGACTCCGGCTGTGCTGTAGCACTTGCTACTGACCTGAACCCCGGCAGTTGTTTCTCCGGTTCTATCCCGCTGACCATTGCTCTGGCCTGCATCTATATGAAAATGAGTATCGAAGAAACCATCACCGCCCTGACCCTGAACGGAGCTGCCGCCCTTCAGCGAGCCGACCGGATCGGAAGCATCGAAGTAGGCAAACAAGGCGATTTTATCGTTCTCAATTCCGACAACTATCATATTCTACCTTATTATATAGGCATGAACTGTGTAATCATGACTATTAAAGGCGGTATGCTGTATCCCGTTGCTTAATAGTTGACCCAATTAATCACTTAAAACAAAATACCATGTTAGCAGATTTAACCGTAAAAGATTTCTTAGATAAAGTAGCTTGCAGTGACCCTGTACCCGGTGGAGGTAGTATTGCCGCTTTGGATGGAGCGCTAGCTTCCGCCCTTTCTACAATGGTAGCACGGCTCACCGTAGGAAAAAAGGGATACGAAGCCAGTGAAGAAGTAATGCAGCACGCACAAACAATCACCCTCCGTTTGCTGGACGAATTTATTGCACTTATCGATAAAGATTCCGCTGCCTACAACGAAGTCTTTGCCTGCTTCAAACTTCCTAAAACAACCGACGAAGAGAAAGCCGCCCGAAGTGCCGCCATTCAGGAAGCAACCAAACAAGCCGCCCTCGTCCCGCTGGAAGTAGCCCGCAAAGCCCTGGATATGATGTCCGTCATAGCAGATGTTGCCCGCTTGGGCAACCGCAATGCCGTCACAGATGCTTGTGTAGCCATGATGGCCGCCCGTTCCGCCGTATTGGGAGCCTTGCTGAACGTCCGTATCAACCTCGGTTCGCTCAAAGACAGAGATTTTGTCCTCCAACTGCAAACCGAAGCCGATACAATCGAGCAAACCGCCTGCCGGAGAGAAAAAGAATTGTTGGATGCCGTAAATCAAGACCTGCGCGTATGAGTAAGAATGTATATCATATCGGTTCCGGAGCATTGACCTTCGAAATCATAGAACGAATTATCAACGAAAACCTGAAACTGGAACTAGCTCCCGAAGCCAAGTTGCGCATCCAGAAATGTCGCGACTACCTCGATCACAAAATAGCTTCTTCCGAAGAACCGCTGTACGGTATAACAACCGGTTTCGGCTCTTTATGTACCAAAAATATTTCTCCCGACGAACTCGGTACGCTTCAGGAGAACCTGATAAAAAGCCATGCTTGCAGCGTAGGCGAAGAAATCCGCCCCGTCATCATCAAACTGATGATGCTCCTCAAAGCCCACGCCCTCTCATTGGGACATAGCGGCGTACAAGTAATCACCGTACAACGCATCCTCGACTTCTTCAACAATGACGTCATGCCCATCGTCTATGACCGCGGTTCTCTTGGAGCTTCCGGCGACCTTGCTCCGCTCGCCAATCTTTTCCTCCCCCTGATCGGTGTCGGCGATGTCTACTATAAAGGGAAAAAGTGCGAAGCCATCAGCGTACTCGACGAATTCGGCTGGGAACCCGTCAAACTAATGAGTAAAGAAGGACTGGCCCTGCTTAACGGCACCCAATTTATGAGTGCCAACGGTGTATTCGCTATGCTCAAAGCCTTCCGCCTCTCAAAAAAAGCCGACCTCATAGCCGCCCTTTCCCTCGAAGCCTTTGATGGTCGTATCGACCCGTTTATGGACTGTATCCAGCAAATCCGCCCCCATCAGGGACAAATCGAGACAGGCGAAGCCTTCCGCAAACTACTGGCCGGTAGCGAACTTATCGAACGTCACAAAGAACACGTTCAAGATCCCTACTCCTTCCGCTGCATCCCGCAGGTACACGGTGCCACGAAAGACGCCATCCGCTACGTTGCCTCCGTACTATTGACCGAAATCAATTCCGTCACGGACAACCCCACCATCTTCCCCGATGAAGACCGGATCATCTCCGGCGGAAACTTCCACGGGCAACCGCTTGCCATCTCTTATGACTTCCTTGCCATCGCTTTGGCCGAATTGGGAAATATCTCCGAACGCCGTGTCTCCCAACTGATTATGGGACTCCGCGGACTACCTGAATTCCTGGTTGCCAATCCCGGTCTGAACTCCGGCTTTATGATTCCGCAATATGCCGCCGCTTCGATGGTCAGCCAGAATAAAATGTACTGCTATGCGGCTTCGAGCGACTCCATCGTCTCCTCTAACGGACAGGAAGACCACGTAAGCATGGGCGCCAACGCAGCTACCAAACTTTATAAAGTGATGGACAACCTGGAACATATCCTTGCCATCGAACTGATGAATGCCGCACAAGGTATCGACTTCCGCCGCCCGCAGAAAACTTCCCCAGTCCTTGAACGTTTCCTTCATGCCTATCGGAAAGAAGTGCCTTTTGTGAAAGATGATATCGTGATGTACAAGGAGATACATAAAACAGTCGCCTTCCTGAAGAGGACACAGATTGAATACTGACAATAAATTGACCCTTTTTCGCTTTTCGTTGATAATGGTGGCTGTTATTGCCGGGTAAGTGTCGATTCTTATCGATATTTATCCGGCATTTGTCGATTATAATCCCTCTGCCGGCGATAAAACTTTACTTCGTATTCCCATCATTCCTACCTTTGCCCTATGTTTGTTCCGTATTTCTTATTAACACTTGTTTTCATTTTACTCTATTGAATGATAATAATTCCCAAATGCATTATAAATAGATGGAAACTTGATTTGTTAATTGAGTTTTCTATATATCTTTGTTCCGTTTTTCCTTTGGAAATGAAAAGAAAACGAAAACTGCATTTTAATAAAATAGAAAAACGGATGATGGCAGAGCATGGAAAAGACGCTTCCCAACGGGTAGAGTTAAGAGAACGGATCATAACGGCAGCAACAGAAGCTTTTACTTCAAAAGGCATCAAGAGTATTACGATGGACGACATTGCAGCAGCATTAGGAATATCCAAACGTACCCTCTATGAAGTCTTTTCGGATAAAGAATCGTTGTTGAAAGAATGTATACTGAAGGCACAGGCCGACAGAGATAAGTACTTGCAGAAAATCTTTGAACAGTCGCATAATGTGTTAGAGGTAATACTTGCAGTCTTTCAGAAAAGTATTGAGGTGTTCCATCAGACGAATAAACGCTTTTTTGAAGACATCAAGAAATATCCGAAAGTATATGAGATGATGAAGAACCGGCAGGACAGCGATTCGCAGAAAACGATGTCCTTCTTCAAGACGGGAGTAGAGCAGGGCATTTTTCGTCCGGATGTGAACTTCGCTATCGTTAATTTGCTGGTACGAGAGCAGTTTGACGTACTTCTGAATACGGATATCTGCAATGAATATCCTTTTATTGAAGTGTACGAATCCATCATGTTTACTTATATACGCGGCATCTCCACCGAAAAAGGAGCAAAGGTACTGGAAGACTTTATACAAGAATATCGTAAGAACCGCATCGCAGATTAGAGCAAAAGTGAGGTTTTATTGACAAACAAGTAAGATTAAATTAGAAATTCAGTTTATGAACAAGATGAAAAGATTGACAGGTAAGAAGATTCTTCTGGTAGCTGTGGCACTCTGTGCATTTGGTTTTGCAAAGGCGCAGGACACACAGGCGGAGAAGAATATACTAACCTTAACCTTAGACAAAGCCCTGGAAATTGCATTGGATGAGAATCCGACAATAAAAGTGGCAGCAGAAGAAGTTGCATTAAAGAAAGTTGCCAGTAAAGAAGCCTGGCAAAGTCTGTTGCCGGAGGCTAGTATTGCCGGTTCAGTAGACCATACCATTAAAGCGGCTGAAATGAAACTGAACGATATGTCGTTCAAGATGGGACAAGACGGTACGAACACCGCCAATGCAGGGTTGAGTATTAATTTGCCACTCTTTGTGCCGGGCGTTTATCGTGCCATGTCGATGACAAAGACGGATATTGAACTGGCAGTAGAGAAGTCACGCGCTTCCAAACTGGATCTCGTGAATCAGGTGAGCAAGGCTTATTATCAGTTGATGCTTGCGCAGGACAGCTATGAAGTGCTTCAAGGCAGTTATAAACTGGCAGAAGATAACTACAATGTGGTGAATGCCAAATATCAGCAGGGAACCGTGAGCGAATATGACAAGATTAGTGCGGAAGTGCAGATGCGCAGTATTAAACCAAACTTGATTTCGGCAGCTAATGCGGTGACTTTGGCTAAGTTGCAGTTGAAAGTCCTGATGGGGATCACAGCCGATGTGGAGATAAAGATTAACGATAGTCTGACCAACTATGAGACGGCCATGTTTGCCAACCAGTTGAGAGAAGAAAATGTAAATCTGGACAACAATACCACCATGAAGCAGTTGGACTTGAACATGAAGTTGCTTGAAAAGAACGTAAAGTCTTTAAAGACAAACTTTATGCCGACTCTTTCAATGAGTTTCTCCTACCAATATCAATCACTGTATAATCCGAATATCAATTTTTTCAATTACAACTGGAGCAACAGTTCCAGCCTGATGTTCAATCTTAGTATACCTTTATATAAGGCAAGTAACTTTACGAAAGTGAAATCCGCCCGTATACAGATGCGCCAGCTCGATTGGAACCGTATTGATACGGAAAGACAATTGAATATGCAGATTGTCAGTTGTCGCAATAACATGAGTGCCAGCACAGAGCAGGTAGTCAGCAACAAGGAAAATGTGATGCAGGCAAAGAAAGCGGTAGTGATTGCCGAAAAACGTTATGATGTAGGTAAGGGCACGGTGCTCGAACTGAACAGTTCCCAAGTGTCGCTGACACAGGCGCAACTCACCTATAATCAGTCCATATACGATTACCTGGTTGCTAAGGCAGACCTCGATCAGGTTCTGGGAAAAGAATAAAGATAGACAACTAAAAAATTACAATTAAGGAATATGAAAAGAAGTATCCAATTGGTAGCCCTGCTGTTAACTGTGTTTATGGGCTCATGTACAGGTGGAAAAGATAAAGCGGCTGCGGAACATGTGGACGCGAAGCCCATTGTGAAGCTGGCAGACGTAAAAGCCCGTCCCGTAGATCAAATACAAGATTACACAGCGACGGTGGAAGCCGAAGTAAAGAATAATATAGCCCCTTCGTCTCCCGTACGTATCGATCAGATTTTTGTGGAAGTGGGCGACCGCGTATCCAAAGGCCAGAAACTTGTGCAGATGGATGCAGCCAACCTGAAACAGACGAAGCTGCAACTAGATAATCAGGAAATAGAATTCAACCGTATCGACGAATTATATAAAGTGGGCGGTGCGTCCAAATCAGAGTGGGATGCTTCGAAGATGCAACTCGATGTGAAGCAAACCGCTTATAAGAATCTGTTGGAGAATACCTCTTTGCAAAGCCCTATCAATGGTGTGGTCACTGCACGCAACTATGATAATGGCGATATGTACAGCGGTGGAGAGCCCGTACTTGTAGTAGAACAGATCACTCCGGTGAAACTCCTGATTAACGTGTCCGAAACCTACTTCACGAAAGTGAAAAAAGGTACTCCTGTCGACGTGAAACTCGATGTATATGGCGATGAAGTATTTACAGGAACCATCAATCTGATTTACCCTACCATAGATGCCACTACCCGTACATTCCAGGTAGAGATCAGACTGGATAATAAAGACCAGCGTGTGCGTCCGGGAATGTTTGCCCGTGCGACATTGAACTTCGGTACAGCAGAAAACGTCGTTGTTCCCGATTTGGCAATCGTTAAGCAGGCAGGTTCCGGCGACCGTTATGTATTCGTTTATAAAGACGGTAAAGTATCTTATAATAAGGTCGAACTGGGTAGACGCATGGGTACGGAGTATGAGTTGAAATCCGGTGTACCGGATAACTCACAGGTGGTAGTTGCCGGACAGTCACGTTTGGTGAACGGTATGGAAGTAGAGGTGGAAGCCTCTTCCCAGTCTTCTTCCAAATAAGAGGTGTTCAGTACCTTTCGCCCGATGCATTTATTAATTAACCTGATTTCAAAACGATCTTCCGGCTCCCTCTTTTGGGGAGAGGAGCGGGGAGAGGCTTTTAAATAAAATAACATGAGTTTATACGAAGGTGCGGTTAAGAAACCGATTATGACCTCCCTCTGCTTCCTGGCAGTGGTGATTTTTGGTCTTTTCTCTTTGTCCAAGTTACCTATCGACTTGTATCCGGACATTGACACGAATACAATCATGGTAATGACCGCTTATCCCGGAGCAAGTGCTTCGGATATAGAAAATAATGTGACTCGCCCGCTCGAAAATACGTTGAACGCGGTGAGCAACTTGAAACATATCACCTCCCGTTCTTCCGAGAATATGTCATTGATTACATTGGAGTTCGAGTTTGGTAACGATATTGACGTTCTGACCAATGATGTGCGTGATAAACTCGACATGGTAAGTTCGCAGCTTCCCGATGATGTCGAGAATCCGATCATCTTCAAATTTAGTACGGACATGATTCCCATCGTGCTGCTTTCCGTACAGGCCAATGAGAGTCAGTCAGCGCTTTATAAGATATTGGACGACCGTGTGGTAAACCCGCTGGCACGTATTCCGGGAGTCGGAACCGTGTCTATCAGTGGTGCGCCGCAACGTGAGATTCAGGTATATTGCGACCCCAATAAACTGGAAGCCTATCACCTGACTATCGAAACAATCAGTTCCATTATCGGCGCTGAGAATAAGAACATTCCCGGTGGTAACTTCGATATCGGTAGTGAAACATACGCGTTGCGTGTAGAAGGTGAATTCGATGATTCCCGACAGTTGGCAGACGTAGTGGTAGGTACGCATAATGGGGCAAATGTCTTTTTGCGTGATGTAGCCCGAATCGTCGATACTGTGGAAGAACGTGCACAGGAAACCTATAACAATGGTGTGCAAGGTGCGATGATTGTTGTTCAGAAACAGTCGGGAGCCAATTCGGTAGAAATCTCCAAGAAAGTGGCCGACGCATTGCCGAGGCTTCAGAAGAACCTGCCGAGTGACGTGAAGATCGGTGTCATTGTCGATACCTCCGACAACATTTTGAACACCATCGACAGTTTGACGGAAACCGTTGTTTATGCCTTGCTCTTCGTTGTCATCGTCGTGTTCCTTTTCTTGGGACGCTGGCGTGCTACATTGATTATCTGTATCACCATTCCGCTTTCGTTGATTGCCTCGTTCATTTACCTGGCGATTAGTGGAAATACGATTAATATCATCTCGCTTTCATCACTTTCTATCGCTATCGGTATGGTAGTGGATGATGCGATTGTGGTACTTGAAAACGTAACGACCCATATCGAGCGTGGCTCCGATCCGAAACAGGCAGCCGTGCACGGAACAAATGAGGTGGCAATTTCTGTAGTCGCTTCTACGCTGACTATGATTGCCGTGTTCTTCCCGTTGACAATGGTAAGCGGTATGTCCGGTGTACTTTTCAAACAGTTGGGTTGGATGATGTGTGCCATCATGTTTATTTCTACGGTCGCTGCACTATCTTTGACTCCGATGCTCTGTTCCCAGTTGCTTCGTTTGCAGAAAAAACCGTCGAAGATGTTCAAGCTCTTCTTTACTCCGATAGAGAAAGCGCTTGACGGACTCGATATCTGGTATGCGAAGATGCTGAATTGGGCTGTACGTCATCGTCCGATTGTCATTGTGGGATGTATTGCTTTCTTCATTGTCAGTTTGCTGTGTGCAAAGGGCATCGGCACGGAGTTCTTCCCGGCACAGGATAATGCTCGTATTGCTGTACAGTTGGAGCTTCCGATCGGTACACGAAAAGAGATAGCGCAGGAACTTTCGGAGAAATTAACCAACCAATGGCTGACGAAGTATAAAGACATCATGAAAGTCTGCAACTACACCGTCGGTCAGGCTGACTCCGATAATACTTGGGCATCTATGCAGGACAACGGTTCGCATATTATCTCGTTCAACATCAGTTTGGTGGATCCGGGCGATCGTGATATCACTTTGGAAGCAGTCTGTGATGAGATGCGTGAAGATTTGAAAGCCTATCCGGAATTTAGTAAAGCACAGGTAATTCTCGGTGGTAGTAACACGGGTATGTCCGCACAGGCAAGTGCCGACTTTGAGGTTTACGGATACGACATGACAATGACCGATAGTGTAGCAGCCCGTCTGAAACGTGAATTGCTGAAAGTAAAAGGTGTGACCGAGGTAAATATCAGTCGTAGTGACTACCAGCCGGAATATCAGGTAGACTTCGACCGTGAAAAATTGGCGATGCATGGTTTGAATCTTTCAACAGCCGGTAACTATCTACGTAATCGTGTCAATGGTGCAGTAGCGTCTAAATATCGTGAAGATGGAGATGAGTATGATATCAAAGTGCGTTATGCGCCTGAATTCCGTACAAGTCTGGAAAGTCTCGAAAATATTCTCATTTACAATGCGCAAGGACAATCCGTTCGTGTGAAAGATGTCGGAAAGGTAGTCGAACGTTTCGCGCCTCCTACTATTGAACGTAAAGACCGCGAACGTATTGTAACCGTTTCCGCAGTAATCTCCGGTGCTCCGTTGGGCGACGTAGTAGCTGCCGGTAATAAGGTGATAGATAAAATGGATCTTCCGGGAGATGTCACCATTCAGATTTCCGGTTCATACGAAGACCAGCAGGATTCGTTCCGCGATTTGGGAACACTTGCCATCCTGATTGTTGTGCTCGTATTTATCGTGATGGCAGCACAGTTCGAGTCACTGACCTATCCGTTCATTATTATGTTCTCCCTGCCGTTTGCTTTTAGCGGTGTCTTGATGGCACTATTCTTTACGAACAGTACATTGAGTGTCATGAGTTTGTTGGGAGGTATCATGCTGATTGGTATTGTGGTGAAGAACGGTATCGTGCTTATCGACTACATCACCCTTTGTCGCGAACGTGGACTGGCAGTGTTGAACTCTGTAGTAACCGCTGGTAAGAGCCGTCTCCGCCCGGTATTGATGACCACTGCCACTACCGTTCTTGGTATGATTCCGATGGCTATCGGTGGCGGTCAGGGTTCTGAAATGTGGAGTCCGATGGCGATTGCCGTAATCGGTGGTTTGACGATCTCTACTGTTTTGACATTGATTTTGATCCCTACTTTATATTGTGTATTTGCAGGAACAGGTATTAAGAACCGTCGTCGTAAGCTCCGTCGTCAACGTGAATTGGATGTTTACTTCCAGGCGAATAAAGACAGTATTATTAAGAAATAATAAAGAAAAGAAATATGAAATCAGTATTGATAACATTCGATCAGGCTTATTACGAACGAATCATGGCATTACTCGACCGTTTGGGTTGTCGTGGCTTTACATACCTTGAAAAAGTACAGGGACGTGGTTCAAAGACAGGCGATCCGCATTTCGGAAGCCATGCCTGGCCAAGTATGTGTTCGGCTATCCTGACGGTAGTCGATGACAGCAAAGTCGATCCGTTGCTCGACACCTTGCATAAGATGGACTTGGAAACGGAGCAATTAGGCTTGCGGGCATTTGTGTGGAACATTGAACGGACGATCTGACCGATGTCCGGCATGTAAATAAGTAAAAAGGGAGAATCTCATAAATAATGTAGATTCTCCCTTCTTTTTTATTGCTTTTCTCTATCTTTGCAGCCTGAAAATGTCCGGCACCGATGAAGCCTCCTCCGGCACCGATAAGGAGATGGTTCGGCACTGAGGAAGAGGTAGCTCGGCACCGGGTAAAAACAAGAACTAAAATAGTGCCTATATCTACTTGTAAAGATGGAGATAATAAAGAATTATTTGAAATATTCGTTGTGGTTCGTACTGATTGTGTTTGCAGTCTTACTCGGGCTTCATTGGCTTCCGGCGCTGACTATTGACGGGCACACGATGAGGCGTGTAGACCTTTTGAGCGACCTTCGTTATCCGGAATCAGAGACTGCCGCAGCTGATTCGGACAGCATCCCTTTGCCTCCTGTTGTAAAACCTGCCTTTGTAGATACCTGTCGTACAGGTATGACTTGCATTGAAGATTACAGTGATTCCACTCTCCGGGGGATGACTCCTTTTTATAAAGCACTCGACCGTGTCTCTTCCGATGACTCCGATGACAAACAGGTACGTATTGCCGTATTCGGAGATTCCTTTATCGAAGCGGATATCTTTACCGCTGACTTACGCGAAATGCTTCAGAAACAATTCGGCGGTTGTGGTGTAGGTTTTGTTACCATCACTTCCATGACAAGCGGTTACCGTCCTACGGTGCGACATACGTTTGGCGGATGGTCCAGTCATGCGGTAACAGACAGTGTCTATTTCGATAAGAAGAAACAAGGCATATCCGGTCATTATTTCGTTCCCCGCAACGGAGCTTATGTAGAACTGCGCGGGCAAAATAAATATGCCTCCCTGCTCGATACTTGCCAGCGTGCCTCCATCTTCTTCCATAGCAGAGACTCCGTCCTCCTTTCTGTCCGTGTGAACAAAGGAGAAAACAAGAATTATTCATTAGGCCCTTCCGACGGATTGCAGCAAATCCAGGTGGACGGACGCATCGGCTCTATCCGTTGGACAGTAGACCGTGCAGACTCTACATTGTTCTATGGTTTGGCAATGGATGGAAAGAAAGGAATCATTCTCGACAACTTCTCGTTGCGTGGCAGTTCCGGTCTTTCTTTGCGGGGCATTCCTCCACAAATGTTGAAACAGTTTAACCGTCAACGTCCTTACGACCTTATTATCCTCGAATATGGTTTGAATGTAGCTACCGAACGGGGACGTAATTATGATAACTATCAAAAAGGGCTGCTCACAGCTATCGAGCATTTGAAAGAATGTTTCCCACAAGCAGGAATCCTGTTGTTGAGCGTCGGCGACCGTGATTCTAAAAACGAGAACGGTGAACTTCGTACCATGCCCGGTGTGAAGAATCTGATTCGTTATCAGCAGAACATTGCCGCCGAAAGCGGCATCGCCTTTTGGAATATGTTTGAAGCCATGGGTGGAGAAGGCAGCATGGCAAAACTGGTGCATGCCAAACCTTCTATGGCAAACTACGATTATACACATATAAACTTCCGTGGCGGCAAGCATTTGGCGGGACTACTTTATGAAACGATGATTTATGGTAAGGAACAATACGACAGGAGGCGTGCTTATGAGCAAGAATAATCTGTCGTCTGTCTTTATTCTTATTCTCGCCGGTATGTTGAGTGTTCCTTGTTTCCTTGCGGAAGCAATCGCACAAGATCGTATACCTGTATGTCCTCCGCCGGGAAAGGTCGCAAAACTTATAAAGCCCTTACGGGAAATGAACTGGGCGAATGATACGATCACTGTACAAATATCCTTCCCTTCAGCTTTCCGCGAAACCGGTCGGAATGAGATTATTGACAGTATCGCTCTGCTAGCTCCCGTCTTCGAACATCTCCGCCAAGTGCGTGCCGGACTCTCCGAAGATACAGTCCGCATCGTTCATATTGGCGACAGCCATGTACGTGGGCATATCTACCCTCAAACCACCGGTACCCGTTTGACAGAAACTTTCGGTGCTGTTTCTTATATAGATAGAGGCGTCAACGGAGCTACTTGCCTTACCTTTACCCATCCGGATCGTATTGCCGAAATCGCCGCCCTGAAGCCCGAATTGTTGATTCTCTCTTTCGGAACCAATGAAAGCCATAACCGGCGTTATAATATAAATGTGCACTACAATCAGATGGATGAACTGGTGAAACTGTTGCGCGACAGTCTTCCTAACGTACCCATTCTTCTGACTACCCCTCCCGGTTCTTATGAAAGTTTCCGGCAGCGAAGGCGTAGACGCACGTATGCCATCAATCCACGTACAGCGACAGCAGCGGAAACCATTCGTCGTTATGCAAAAGACCATCGTCTGCTCGTGTGGGATATGTACGATGTAGTCGGAGGGAAGCGCCGTGCCTGCACGAACTGGACAGATGCAAAACTGATGCGCCCCGATCATGTACATTATTTACCCGAAGGATACATCCTGCAAGGAAATTTATTATACCAAGCACTTATCAAAGCATATAATGACTATGTTTCCCATTGATATAGATTTCAGTAGACTGAAAGAGGTACTTACCTACGATCCGCAAGCGCCAATGATATTCAGCAGCGGTATCTTCCTTTGGTTGTTCGCTGCTTTCATGGTGGTGTATGTGTTGTTACAACGCAAATACACCGCCCGTATCATGTTTGTTACTCTCTTCTCCTATTATTTTTACTATAAGAGTAGCGGTACCTATTTTTTCCTGCTTGCCATAGTCACCGTTGCCGACTTTTTCCTTGCGCAACTTATGGATCGTGTAGAGGGTTATTGGAAACGTAAAGGATTGGTCGCTTTGAGTTTGGGAGTTAATTTAGGACTTCTTGTCTATTTCAAATATACCAATTTTCTGGGTGGAGTGATTGCGTCATTGATGGGAGGAGAATTTACCGCTCTCGATATATTCCTGCCGGTCGGCATCTCCTTTTTCACTTTCCAGTCATTGAGCTACACCATCGACGTTTACCGAAGAGACATAAAACCATTGACCAATCTTTTGGACTATGCCTTCTACGTATCTTTCTTCCCCCAGTTGGTGGCAGGACCTATCGTGCGTGCCCGCGACTTTATCCCGCAAATCCGGAAACCCTTATTCGTCTCGCAGGAGATGTTCGGGCGCGGAATCTTTCTGATCGTTTCCGGTCTTTTCAAGAAAGCTATCATATCCGATTATATCAGCATCAACTTTGTGGAACGTATTTTTGATAACCCTACTCTTTATTCCGGTGTTGAGAATCTGATGGGCGTATATGGTTATGCTTTACAGATTTACTGTGACTTTTCCGGATATAGCGACATGGCTATTGGTATCGCCTTATTATTAGGTTTCCATTTCAATCTCAACTTTAATTCACCTTATAAGTCTGCCTCTATTACGGAATTTTGGCGTCGTTGGCACATCTCTTTATCCAGTTGGCTAAAAGATTATTTATACATTTCTCTGGGAGGAAACCGAAAAGGTAAATTCCGACAATACCTCAACCTGATAATTACCATGTTTATTGGTGGTTTGTGGCATGGCGCCTCCTGGAACTTTGTTCTTTGGGGAACTTTTCATGGAGTAGCTCTGGCATTACATAAAATGTGGATGTCTATCACCGGGCGTAAGAAAGGAGAGGAAAGTCACGGTTGGCGACGTGTGTTTGGAGTGATTATCACTTTCCATTTTGTCTGCTTCTGCTGGATTTTCTTCCGCAATGCCGATTTTCAGAACTCAATGGATATGTTGGGACAGATATTCACTACTTTCCGTCCGCAACTGTTCCCGCAATTACTCGAAGGATATTGGAAAGTGTTTGCGTTGATGTTACTTGGCTTCCTGCTTCATTTTGCTCCCGATAGTTGGGAAAATGCAGTTTGTCGGGGTGTTATTCGTTTGCCGTTCCTAGGAAAAGCAGTATTGATGGTCGCTTTGATTTACCTGGTTATTCAGATGAAGAGTTCGGAGATTCAGCCGTTCATATATTTCCAATTCTAATTAGTTAAATTCACTCCTGTACATTGGTTTAAAACCAAGAACTCGTTTCTCACCGAGAAACAAGTGTTTCCACACCGAGGAAACTACAGTTTCTCGGTGAGGAACAAATTGTTGGTTAAAATGCGGAAATGAAGTTTCCAATAAGTTTCTCTAATAAATCTACCCCTGCACTGTTGTATGGCAAAGGTAGACTTATTAGAGAAATTATAAAATATCGATTGGCTTTGCTGTTGCTAATTCAACGGAATGTCTTTGATGCAACGTAGCCGATTTTTATCTGTAGAGGTTTTATTAGCACCTTCGTATATAGTAAGACCATAATTTACATCAATAAGACCACTCGTGGCTTTGTCTAGAGAGTATAAAGTAGAACTTTGTTCTGTGGAACTCCAATATCCATTACTGAGATAATTCGCCGCTTTTGCCTCGTATAACTTCTGAAAACCTGTTTCTGAAGAAAACCGTTCTAATTCGTGAGCGAATACTAAAATCATGGATAATTCTCGACTATTTGGCACGCGCCAACTTCCGGGCTCGTCTTTCCCGCTCTTACCTTTATAGGCATAACATCCGGTATTCATTGCTTTTGATGGGATATTCCAGCCTTGACTATTGGCAGTATTGAGTCTTCCGTTCGCTTCAGCCCAAGTCATTGTGATACTATTGGATTGTGGAGTACCTTCAGTGTCTTGAAGTATACTGCTTGCAGAGTTACTTTTCGTGTCGCCATCATTATATACGTCTGTAGGTGATACGATAAATCTTGGTGAAGAAAAAGAGGACACTAAAGTTTGGAGTGTGACGGTAGTAGTAGTCTTACTCGGCGGATAATTTTTTCTTCCGCGGAAAACTTTTTTACCTAATGGTTGGGAAGCATCTTTTTGAGGGTTCTCCGGGTCATATTCCGTACCTTTTGTAGAATAACTGTATAGGTCCAGTTCCTCATATAGCTCGGTTTTCCCTTCTGCAGTGGTTCTATCTGTGATTCCGTAAGGCAGAGTTGATAAATCTATCAGGGCATAGGTGTCTCCATTGTCTATATATGTGGTTACTTTGGTTCCTGTTTTTCTTTCTGGAGGAACAGGTATGTCTCTGACACAACGAACCCATTTCCAACTGTTTTTACCTGTGTTGCTGGAATACCAGCCTCCCCCCTCCATCATCCAACCGGTAGCTAGGGTTGCATTACGTTCCAATGCTAATGCGTTCGGGGCATCATAAATAATAGTTCCTGCGGAGGTCAGTATCCCGAATGCCTGATATGTGGATGGCAAATACCATTCAAATTCATTCTTTTCAGGATCATCCGGTAGATAATCTATCACACCGTTTCCGTTTTTATCTCTGTTTAAATCATGACAGAATCTTGCCTGGAAACTATTATAGTAATTATATTGATATAAATCTATATTACCATTGATTTTCCGCATAGGTGGAATGATGCTTTCTTGCCCATTATTAACAACATAGTTCTTAGGGTTTGTTGCTAAATTGAATGTTGCTTGCTTGCCGTTCATAAAACTGCGGTAGTTTGTCTCGGGATCTTCTCCTTCCTTCCATACATAATTGGTCATGACATTATAATATCCGAAGTACATGAAGGATGCTGTTGCTATTTCATCGTCAATTTGGAAATTGTTCTCATTAAATGCATCAATGATGAGTCCTTTTGTGTACTGTCCGTCCTCTATATCACCGCCAAATAGACCGACATAATGTCCTTGTTTTTGCTTAATGGTATACTTCCCTTCTCGTTTTTTGGAGGTTCCTTCAGCGGTAATTTCTTCGGTCGTTACTTTTACATAGAGAGTTCGCTCAGACACGAATTTGGTCGGGTAGTTGTCTGTAGCAGCATTATAAACCTTGTTTCTATCGAATTCGGGGTCTGTAATCACTCCATTCTCGTCAGTGATATACTCGTCTGCATATAGGTATAGTTTGAACCGTGTCGGTACGAAAATATTGGTTTCTATCTGGTTTGTGAGCACATTTGCGCCACCATTACGTACCACTTCCGTATAATTGGGGTATGATGACAGTTGAAGCCAGTTTTCCGTTGCAGAGTTCATATTGGCTAATTGTGTACATTGTGCATCCTTATAAATGCCGACAGTCACCTTACGCCCTTGTGCATAGATGATAACAGGCCGCCATCCGTAGTGAGCATCAAAATAAACACCGGTTGCTCCGCTTATTGTCCCAATTCCGCTTCCGCTGCCTGTAGGAGAGGCGGAGGAAGAAAGATAAACTTTCTGGACGGCTGTGTAGGAGCGGATACGTCCGTCATTAAGATCTACAGAATTGATGATTGTTCGAAGATCATAGTAGCTGTTTATTTCCACATCGAAATTGTTTGTATTGTTATTTCCAACGTATATCTGGTGAACTGTATAGAGCTTTCGGTCACTTTTAGAATATGACCACGCTTCGATATTTGTGCCGGCTTCGGGTGCTTTTCCCGATCCGTCAGTCACTTTCCGATATCTGTCTCTTTCTGATACTATATTTGATATGGTTCCTTGTTTATTTTGCGCAACATACCATTGCGATGTGAAGAAACCATCCGTGTCCTTGTCTGCATCCCCGAAAGCATTGTCGCTTTCCAGGTCTGCCATCGGGATATTGTCTATTACGTCTTTATCTGCTGATGCGGGATTGATACACAGTTTGGTTGGTACTTTGAGCAGTCTCATGCCTTCGAGCGTGTTTTCCGTGACATCGAATTTGTGCTTCAGTGTGATGCGTGATACCAGACGCTTGACTTCTATGCCACCGGAGAAACCATCAGGTGTGCCGTAAACAATCTCACCGTTGTCGCTATTTCCTGTTTTATTTACGCTGATACCTTTCGCGGCTCCGGCGTATGGGATTTCGCTCTCATTGGTTATTCGCGAATAATAGAGTCCGTTTCTGTTGTCGACATAGTCCAGTTGCAGGTTTTCAAGTTCCTTGATAGTCCGTACTTCCATCAGATTGCTCGCTACGGTTACTTTTTTGCCAAGTGCTACAATGTAGAGTGTCTGGTCAGTACCTACACGTAGCGTGACGTTTAATAGAGCCATTTCGTTTACCATCGTCACCTGGTCGGATACTTGCTGGGGCGAACCATGTATGGAGCCGTCACTATGAAACTGAAATAACCACAGATTATATAGCTCTGCCACCTCACCCGACCGCGTTTTTGTCAGAGACGCCTCTTTGAAGAATTCTACAGAGAAAGCATTATCAGTGGACATACTTCTTGATTGTAGTTCCTGCGGACTCGAAGCCGGAGGTATCTTAAAGCTAAGTTCTACTTTTACGCTTTCGCCTTCTTCTCCATTGCGGGAGGATGACAAAAGTTCTTCTCTGACACATGAGGTCAGAGTCATTATTGCCATTACTATGATTATGCTTGTTATTCTATTTTTCATTGTCACTAATTATTTTGGTAATAAGAATCTGATGTTATCTCGCGATATCCCAAACTGCCTTTTTCGTTCATGTATACATGAAATACCAGTCCGATAACATCCGGCGTATTATTAGGGAGGATGTTCAGTTCCACGTCATATTCACGTTGGTTGTCATTTATAGTGGTGGCGATTGTGCTTTCTTCACCACGGGAAGTACCAAGATAGGTATATCGAACTTTAAGTTCAGCCCCTACAGGCATAGGTACGTCATCAGGAGTGAGTTTAATATGTATGGTATACTTGCCTCCCTCTTTTTTAATTCTATTATTATCTTCCAGATTATTGATACTTAGTTTTCCGCTGATGCTATATCCATTCTGTTTTATAGTGAAATAATAAGTATTCTCTTCACCAGTGAAGTGCATGGAAGTGAATTTTACTCCAAAAGTGCGGCTTTCGTTTCTTGATGCTCTGCGCGCAATGTATGCTTTGGGAGTCTGGGTATAAGAACCTTCGATTTCGTGCATAACTCCTGCGGCTAAAGGTGTGAATGAGAAGTCTTCGAAATTCATGGAAGTTCCTACGTGGGCTCCGCTCTGGATAAGTTCCATTTTCCAGTATGGCACGTTGCTGTCTATATAGAAAGGAAGTCCGTTGACGGCTGCCCCCTTATAGTCTACGGAAGTAGGAGGATTGATTGTTATACGAGCTTCAGGAATGCTGTTTCTTACGCAACGAACGGTATATCCTTGTCCGGGAGCGGCTGCGCCGAGCGCTGCTGCTGTCGGATTCCGGCTGTCGAAGGAGAATGCCTTGTTGCTTTCCGTGCTCCAATAGTTTCCGTTGTAATTATGGGAGGAAACCAGCACTCCGCTTTCATTGCGGTACTTGACGTTGGGTATCAGCAGTTCATGAAAAGAACGGTATCCATTATCATTTTTACTTTCTGCCCCGTTGGCTGCCTTCATCAATATGGCATATTCGGTAGAATTGGCCATGTGCCACTGTTGGTTGTCTACCTTCCCTTCCGCACCTATCTGATGAGGGGATAATGCTGCCAGACGGCAGGGATCTCCCTTACCCTGTGCTACCAGTTCGAGCGTATTCCCTGACGGGATATTGCTCGCATCCGTGATATAAGGGACATCATCCCAGTTACCGATACCCGTCACATTGAAATCTCCGGGATACCAGATTACATCGTTGGTCGTTTCAACAGCCGTCGGGGCAGTGAACTCCTGCTCTGTAGTAGCCGTAGCATCATTACCGGTAGCTATCAGGCTGCCGTATTTGAACAGGGCATCGTGGTAGGCGTCGCCTTTATATACTTTAAGTATGCCGGAATAAGCCGTGTAGTCACTCCACACATTGACATTCTTGTTGAAGTCCGCCTCCCGGTCACTCACGATGACCAGTCCTTCTACCGGAGCCCAATTAACCGCGATATTGTACAGTTTGACAGGTTCAATCACCACATAGATGCCTTTGCTGCCTATTTGCTTAATTGTAGCATACACATTGTAATTGGTATTACGAAGGAGCCTGAAATTAGCATCTCCTTCACGAAGCAGTATCTTGTACGTAGTGGGTATGCCCCCGTAGGTTGCGTTGATAAATATATAAGCGGCATAATCTGGGTCGGCGGCTTTTGTCTCGTCGTCTGCTCCATCCTTATAGAACGATTTTTCCGCAATAATGGCGGTAGGAAAGGGGTGGTACTGTTTGCCGTTGTACTCTTTGCCTCCCCCGGATGCGGAAATTGTAAATTCGGGACCGTTGAAAAGATTCAGATTGGTATTGTCGGTATCCTGTTGGTCTATCAGATAACTGTAACGCGGTATATTGCTAACCTGCACGTTGCTGATTTTTATTTCTTCCGTCACCGCATCGTCCTGTCGCAAAAACACGGATACTTGCGACATCACGCGGGGCATATCGATGCTTGCGGTTGTGGATGCTGTCGTGAAATCACCTTTGTATCTGCCGCCTTCCGAATTGTATACGGGGCGCAGTTGCGCCACTCCTTGTCCGGACGTCGTTCCCGGTTGAATCTTTATCTCTCCCAGATTGGCCAACGGCATATTATCGGAGGTCAGCGCGCTGTTTTGCCAGTCGAATCCGATGTCGTCGATATCCGTACTCTTCGTTACGACATTCAGTTTCTCCGTCAGTTCGGGCGTCTCGTTGATGATGGCGGCGAAGGAATATACTCCCGGGCTGACAGCAAGATTGAACAGCCCGCTGTCGTCAACGTTCAGCGTCCCGTTGGAAGTGGTGTAATTATTCAATAATGTCTCATTCTGAAAGAGCATGAAACGCACTTTCTCTATGGTCACTCCCTCTACCACGTTGCCGGCAAAAGCTCTGGTCTTTATCTGTACGGTCACTTTCTCCGCTTCAGGCAGGTTCATGACAGCAGACTCTTTGGCGCAGGCCGACAGGAGTGCGGCTGCAACCAATGTCAGTATTCTATTTCTTATTCTCATCTTCATATCCTATTCAGCAGGTTTCACATTCACAATCTCCCATTCTCCGATAAAGATTCTTATGTCCAGATTAGCGCCGATGCGTACTTCCACCGGATGTTCGTATATCCGGTCGAAATCGCTCTGCGATTGGTAGATATACGCTCCCGTGTCGGGGTTACGTGCCTTGAACAGCATATTGACGATGTCAATCGGCTGTTCCGGAATCCTGCGTCCGCCGGGTGTCTCGATATATAAAAGCACCGGGCGGTCCATTGTCAGCCGCAATACCTTGATGTCGGCAGAGAGCGTGTTCGCGTCCATCGACGTCTTGAATGGAGAGTAGCGGACGGAGCGGGTGTACCTGTCAAATGTGTTGTCGGACTTATACCTCTCGTCGGTAGCAACCGCCCACAGTTTGAAGTCTGTATCCCGGTTCGCGGCGGGCGTGTCCCGGACTTCCGGCGTGAGATGCTCCATTCCGCTTAAAGTGACTTTCAGTAGGTTGGTGTTGCGGATTAGTTCGATGCGGCGTGCGGTGACCACGCTGTTTTTAACTTCCACGGTTTCATAGGTATATATATCGCTTTTGGGATGGCGGGAGCCTGCCGCGCCATACCACAGGTCGTTTATCTCCTCTGCTTCCGGAACAAGTTCTTCGGGCAGTCCGGATGCCGTCCGGCATTTTAAGAACATATAGAGGTCGTCCGCCATTGTCACTCCCAGTGTGACGTCTTTCCTTAAATTATGGCTTGCCGGATTTTTCATTTCTCCATGAAAATAGGTAGTGTTGTCTTTCTGCCCGTTATCCGCCCATGATATAATCCTGTATTTTCCTGGCGGCACTTTATCCAGATTCATCACATACTCGTCAGAGAGCTTTCCCCACGGGTTCGGTTTTGACACCGTCTGTATCTGTCCGTTTTGCAGGTAACTATATTCCAGTTTGTCTCCGTTGTCTGTCGCGTGGAGTTGAAGTATGCCGTCCGTGTCAAACAGGTACACGTGAATCCGCCGCACCTTTTCGCCGAAGAGATTGCCGTTGCCGGTATGATGGGTGAAGTAGAAATCGAGTCTGAGTCCCGAAAAGCAATCTTCCGTGTTCTCTTTGGTGCATCCTGCGAAAAGAGATGCAGTAATCAGGAGTATTCCTATGAAGTATGTTCTATTCATTCTTTCTTTTATTTTCTCCGGTTAAAGTTCTACTTCCAAGTCTTTGTCTCTCCACTTGGAGACACGAAGTCCGAGTGCTAGATCTGCGCCTTCAGGTTCGGGCACGTGAGACGTCTGATCGAAATCTTTGATGATGGGATCTGACTCCGTCACTTTATCGCCATCGGTAATGCGAACGTCCAAACCCAATGACCATGGGGTGATAACGACATCATCAAGGTCGAGGGAATAGCAATACCCCGGCTTAAATGCGTTGATAATTTCATTATTACTTTTGTCGCTGAATGCCCTGACCGTCAGCCAGCGTTTTATCTTATCGGTACTAAAGCCCATAATCAGATGAGGCATTCCGTCTTTGATTTGTTGCAAAGTAGCGTCTGCCGCCACCGATTGGGGAAAAAGATGAAAAGCGTTCACCTTTGTAGTCTCTGATGTTCTTGCGTCATACATATTGGACTGCTGTCCTCCTTTCTTGTATTCAGCTAAACCTGTGGTCATGTTCCAGTCGGAGATACCATCGTTAGTGTTCTCTATGATGGTGGCGGCGTTGAGGCTCGGCTTGAAATAATTCATATAAAAATAGAATCCGGTTGGCGTGCTGTTGATATCGAAGCCGTCGGGGAAGGGCGACCGGATGAGCCGGACACGATAGGAATAGATAGCGGCAGCGGTAGCGTTCGTTCCGTATTTCTTCCTGAAATTCTCCCGCGCGCCTGCTTCGGCTACGGTGATATCGGCTTCGGTGAAGTTCTTGATTTTGTCTCTGCCTGCGGTTCCGTCCGTCCAGTCGAATGAAGCGCCTGTGGTTGCAGGGTTGGTGACCACGATTTCGCCCGGTATGATTTCAAACCGGCTCAATACGGGAGCCACTTCCACGATGGCTTTCACCTTGACGGAGAAAGGGTCCGATTCCTCGGGGATGACGATAATTTCTTTGGTAACTCCTTCGTAAGGAATCTCTGTCCGGTTCATGGTAGGGGCGGGCGGGTCGTCCTGGCTGCTCACCTGTAACTGGTTGATAAGCGGATTCTCCTCTTTAAACCGGTTTATCGTCACTTTCACGTATTGGGTTGTTACCGGAATCTTGGGTATGGAGAGTCTTGCCAATTCTCCGATGGCGGTATTCCTGATGCCTGCAATCTCTGCATCGGTGGCTGTATAGGTGAATATAGGAGCGGCTTCAAGAGATTTATATAAATCGACTTTCAGCGTTTTTACTTCTGTGAAAGGCAATACATATCCTTTGCCATCGTTGCCGGTGATGGGGTCGTCTACGGCTCTGGTGGAGATGCTGCCTAACGATAAATTAATTTGTAGCTCGATGCCGGAGGCTTCCGGTGAAGCAACGCGGCTCTCCTGGCTACAACCTGTCAGCATGGCAATCAACCCTACGAAAAAGACTTTTCTCATAATTCTGCATCAAAAAATGAATCTCATACTAACCGTTACAGGGTGCGGTTATCACCCGTTGCCGTCATTCTTTCCGGGGGAAGGGAGACGGCTTCGTGAAGGGAAGTGGTAATCAGCCACGTCCCCCCTTTTTTATGCGTCGTTTAACGTCCGGTAATGGTCGTAATTACCACTCGGGTTTCACGTTGACAATGGTCCACTCGGTGATCTTGACAAGAACGTCGAGGTCTTTGCCTACCGGTTCCGGATTCGGGTCTGTCGGGTCTACGGGTTCCGGTATTTCAGGACCAACTGTACCGTTAGCGGTAACTTTCAGCTTGGCGGAATATTGATTGATATTAATATCGGCGGCATCCAACACGTATACTTTGCCGGCATCGAAAGAGGTAACCAATGCATCCGCAGCTTTCAATGCACGGATTGTCAGCCAGCGGGGGGAGGCTGTACCGCTTGCGCTAGTGGCAAGTTTCAGGACGAAGTGCGGCATACTTGTTTTTACATCGGTAGTGCTGGCACCTGTGCCGTTTGTCGCTGTTTGAGGGAATAAATTGTATGCGATAACTTTGTCTGCTTCTACAGTGGTATCGAACATTTTTTCCATATCACCATCTATTTTATATTTATCCTTAGCAGCATCGTTCCAGTCACCTGTACCGTTGTTGGCATTTATGACCAGATTTCCACCTTTGGTGAGAGGAATATTATTCATATAATATCCGTCAATACCTGTAATCGTGTATGCAGCATCGTATTCATACGTGACAGTGTATGTGAAGCTCCATGTCGGATCGGGAGAGCCCGGATTCGCTTTTCTCCACGCTTCTTGAGCGGCCTTTTCTGCCGCTGTAATTGTAGCATCGCTTACATGGGCTTTAGCCTGGTCTTTTGTTCCGTCTGCAACTCCGCTTGGTAGTATACCGCTTGCCGAACTATTCACCTTAATGTCTGATGCTTTGCCGTGAAACTCGAAACGTGACAATACAGGCGCCACTGAAACTTCGACACTGTAAAGGTCGTTCGTGCTGCCGTCTGTTCTTTCCCCTCCTGGTGTTTTCAATGTGATATCTTTAGGTGTACCACGATATTCCATCTTCGTGTATCCTATCTGCAAGTCATTGATGTCGGCAGCGCTCTTATCAACGTTCATATAAACGTTCACTTTAGTCGTAGCGCTGGGAATGTTGCTAATATTAACGGGTTTGCGGCCTGCAGCAGCGGCAGTCTGGTCGTCACCTTTTGCCGTAGCTACCTGCTCGGGTGTAAAGTCATACGTGCCAAGCGAAGCATCGGATGCGTTGAAATACTCGATGGTAATGTTTTGAATATTGCTTCTGACCGCTGTTATTGCTGTGGTCACTTCGTCATCGCTCATTCTCGTTTTAGGAGCAGCGATATCAAAAGAAAAATCGAGTGATTTCAGGTTCGTTGTTTCTTGGGTCACCTCGTTGTTCTCATTGGAACAAGCGGAGAGAGTGGCGGCGAATAAAGCCATGAAAATAATTTTCTTCATTGTTTTTATAAATAAAATGTTTAATAATTGCGTCAGCTTTTGCTTTAGCTTTTGTTTTGCCCGTTTGATAGTTTGGTCCCTAAACAAACTATAGGTGAATGCTTACCTGTAGGAGGTTGTTTTTTGTTATGCTTTCCTGTTTTTTTAAAGTGTTTATAAATCAGTTATTTATCTCTGTTATTAATCTTTGTTGTTTATCTCTGCTGTTTTTTCTTTGACTGTTGTTGCCTGATAAGAATGGTATTCTCCTGTTTCTTTGTCATTTCTGCCAGATTTTGTTTGGCTTCCGGCAGTCCGGCTTCCGTTGCTTTGTTCAGGTGTGATGCTGCTTTGTCATAGTTGCCGCAAAGCATTTCCAGTACTCCCATTGTGTTGTGGTATTCGGGGATATCGAGTGATTTTTCTATTTTGCTCAAATATCGCTTGGCGTAGACCGTATCTTTGCGTGACAACGCGGCTGCTGCTGCATTCAGATTGGCGGTCACGTCGTCGGGATATAGTTTTACGGCAGTTTCGAACAGGTCGATAAATTCTTGTGATCCCTTTTCGTAGGCGTTGGCAACAAGGAACATCTCATTCAAGCTAAGGTTTTGCGGACGGCTTTTGAATACCTCTTTAGCCTGTTCGATGCTGAAATTTCTGACGTCAAAGTCAATCTTACAAATCGCTTTGCGAAGTAAGGGGCAGAACTCCCGGATGATGTATCTGTATGGCTCGCCGCCTTTCAGGTTCATCAATGTTTTTTTTCGTCTCACTTGGGCAGCGTAGTCACATTCGGCCGGGAAAGACTCGATGAACTCCAAAACTTCTTTACGATACGGCATTTGGGACGCCTCTACACATTCTTTGAGTCCGTCCCAGTTCTCACCCGCGAAAGCGACTTGGTATAAACTCCGCGGATAATCGAATTGTGAAGCCAAATAATCGGTCAGTGCTTTGGCCCGGCCTTCGGACAACCGTTGATTGTTGGACAGCAAGCCTTCCGGTGAAGCGTAGCCGATTACGTTGATCGCGCGGACTGTGACGTCCGGGTCGTCTTTTATCCCGGCAACGAGGTCGGTGACTTTCTTCAGTTCCTGCGGATTATTCATGTAATCGGGGCGGATGTCGGTCTTGTTTACAACGAAATCCAGAAAAGCCTCGCTGATGATTTCGCGTCTTTTTACCGGTTCGACGACAGGTTGCACGTATGCCATGCTGGGAGTTATTTCGTACGGCTCTATTATTTTCTCTAGCGTTATACGGTTGGCAAGCATGGTGATGCCTATCCTCCGCGCAGGATTGCCGCAGCCGCAAAGGTCTTCATACATATCCAGCTTTGCGTCCGCCATCCACGGATTGTATTTCACGGCTACGCTGTATGCAATTGTTTTTGCGTTCCCCGATTTGAATCCGGGGACGACTGCATACGGAGCTTCTGCGGCATACGCCGTTTTTTCCCGGTTGCTCATCAAGGCGGTTTCCCGTCGGTACACGTTATAGTTTTCACGTCCTTTGACGACTACTTCGGGCAGGTCCAGTCTGTCGCCTGCCGCTACCAGAGTGGGAATCAGGCTGATCGAACGACGTGAATCTACGTTTACCCCGGAAATGTCGAAAGAGAGTTTCACGTACACTGAATCCCCTTCTTGTTGCAGGGACAGCGCCGTGACGTGTATTTTCCCGGAATACTCTTTTTGCTGTGCTGATGTGTTCGTGCAGAACAACAACACGATGACGAATAGCATATATTGTCTTTTCATGTTTGTTTGTCTATTTAAGGTAATATATCAGTGATATTCCTGCTTTCGTAGGACCGAAATAATTTCTGCTTTCTGTTCCGATCTTTTCGCCGCACTTTTGGCATTTGTACTTGTCATAGTGCAAGCGTGCATATCCGATTCCTAGATTGGCTTCAATACTCCATCGTATGCCTAGAAAGAAGTTGTAGCCGTATGAAATTCCCCCTCCGTAGCCATAGCCTTCGAAGCGGTATTCTTTAGAACCTTTTCCGAATATGAGTGGCAAATCCTGTTGCGCAATATTATATTGGCTACCGAGAACGTGTACTCCGAAAAAGTGTCCGGAGAAGCGTTGGCATAGCCAGTAACGATATTCTATTTCGCCTAGCCAGTGGACTAGTTTTTTGTTGTTTTCAGCCGTTCCGTCAAGATTCCAGGGATTATAGCCGCCGCCTAAATCGAGTGTGCTTCTTTTACCCAAACCTATTTCAAGACTAAGATTCGGGGTATAGGTATAACCTCCGTAAAGTAAATTTGTTTTTATGGCTATATCCTGCGCTCTCGAGTATGAAACGAGGAGAGTTAGGATGAGGAGGGTGAAAATACTTCTTATTTTCATTATATTTACTTGTTGATTATTTTTGTATGTGTGTGTTTAAGCTTGTACTATTTGCCAGTTTGTTTCGTTAATTGAAAAAAATGTAATATCTACCTATTCTTTCTCTTCAAAAGAGACGGAATAAAACTTGTATTATGTGCGTAATCATCTTATAATTAGATGTATAGTTGTGCGCTTGGCTGACGGAAAGTTCCTTTTATTTATGAAATATGGGTAAATATATTTGCGGTATCTTGAATTCATAGTGAGCTGATTATTTTGAATATAGCTTAAATATTGTTTGAGAAATACTTGCGAGTAAAGATTTAAATTGTTTATTTTGCAAATAAATATTTTATTCCGTCTCTTTTGAAGAGAAAGAATTGCAGTGAACAATAATGTGTAAATCAATTGATTATGCATAGACTTTAATTCCATCTTGCAGTCCTGCATATATTCTTATATACCGGAAATCAGTTTGGCATTAGCATCATCAATCACGGACCTGTCAAGAGATGAGAGATATATTCGGGTTGTCTTTTCGCTATTATGTCCCATACTTTCACTGATGATTTGTGTAGATATACCTTTTTTCTTGGCTAGTGTAGCCCAACTATGGCGCGCCACGTATGAAGTCAAAGGTTTGGGAAGTCCCATGAAGCCGGAGATTTTCTTTAAATGAATATTATGAAGTCTCAAGGCACTATCATAATTCTGTGTACTTTCTGATAAAACAGGAAATAAGAAAGTTCCGTTACTGTAATGAGAGTATCTATCAATAATAGTTTTTAAGCATATTTCTAGTTTTATGCTAAGTTCTTGTCCGGTCTTATGGCGTCGGTAAATAATATATTCTCCTTGAATATTCTCTTTGGTTAGGTACGCCAGATCAATAAAAGCCATCCCTCGTGCATAAAAGCTGAACATAAACATATCGCGTGAAAAAGCCAATCGTGGTTTTGACGATAAATCCAATGTTTTTAATCTTGATATGACATCTTCGTCTATTGCCCGTTTGATGGTTTTATCATTGCCTACGAATACTTTTTTAAATGGATGCTTTTGTTCTGTATAGCTTTCTTCGACAGCTCTATTATAAATGGCTCTTAGGTTTCGCATATAGAATGAAATAGTATTATTACATATCTGCTGCTCTTTCAGATATCTTTCGTAGTCTGAAATAAGTTTAGGAGTCAGTTCTTCGAAAGAAATGTCAACTCCGTTTCTGAACCGGAGGAAACTTTTTACCGAAGCTATATATGATTTTGCGGTTCGGGGTTGGTTCTTGATATACAAATCATTTGTGACACTCTTGCTGAATACGGATAATAAGCTTTCACCTTGAATTTTTTTGAAAAGTTTGATGATGGTATCAATGTTGTTTTCACTTGTCAGAATGTGCTGAAGGTGTCGAATATCCCGGATGATGGAGTTTTCAATGAGTTGCAGTTCATATCTGCGCTGATATTCGGCATTTGATATCGCAATTAGCGAACGCTTGTCATTCCACTCGTGTGAATGAATCTTATACGGAGTTGTTATCTCTCTGTATTCTTTATTCCTTGTCAACAGATAATAGATTGTTCCTTCCTTTTTCTTAATTGTTGATTCTCTGAATTTAACCTTGATAGTTATCATATTTTTCTATTTTTTTAGGTAACGTGGACTACCGGCTATTGTTTTTTGTAAGGGGTAGAACGGTTTTATATTTTTGTTTAATTGTCTCAAGTAAAGAGACTGTCAGGGTTGTTATGGAAATTTTATTTAAATAATGCTGCCGTAAAATTTAGGCTGGTTCAAAAGTATTATTAAAATATATTTTCCTTTCTTTGTGAAAGGAAAATATAAACATTCTGTTTTATGGAAAACTCTTTCAGTTATCAGCCGGCAGCCGGACGCTACGAACGGATGCCCTATAAATATTGTGGCAAGAGCGGCTTGCAGTTACCTTTAATCTCTTTGGGGTTGTGGCACAACTTCGGTAGTGTGGACAATTTCGATGTGGCAACCGACATGATTAAGTATGCGTTCGATCACGGTGTTACTCATTTCGACCTGGCAAATAACTATGGTCCTGTTCCCGGAAGTGCCGAAATTAATTTCGGACGAATTTTGCGAGAGAACTTCCAGGGTTATCGGGATGAAATGATTATCTCTTCCAAAGCCGGACATGACATGTGGGCTGGTCCTTATGGAGGGAATAGCTCCCGTAAAAATCTGATGGCGAGCATTGACCAAAGTCTCCGCCGGACAGGATTGGAGTATTTTGATATCTTTTATAGCCATCGTTATGATGGAGTTACTCCGGTCGAAGAAACCATTCAAACATTGATTGACATTGTGAAACAAGGGAAAGCGCTGTATATCGGAATCTCCAAATATCCTCCCGAACAAGCACGTATGGCCTACGAAATGATGACAAAAGCCGGTGTTCCCTGTCTCATCAGCCAGTATCGGTATAGTATGTTCGACCGTGAGGTGGAGGCCGAAACACTTCCGCTGGCAGCAGAATATGGTTCCGGTTTCATCGCCTTTTCTCCTTTGGCGCAAGGACTGTTGACAGATAAATACTTGAATGGTATTCCGGAAGGCTCTCGTGCCGCACGTTCTTCGGGTTTTCTCCAGCTTTCGCAAGTGACGCCTGAAAAGGTAGAAGCCGCCCGCCAGTTGAATGAAATAGCCCTCCGACGTGGACAAACACTCGCTGAAATGGCACTGGCATGGGTATTGAAAGATGAACGAATGACTTCGGTGATTGTGGGCGCAAGCTCTGTCAACCAGTTGGCCGACAATTTGAAAGCACTGGAACATTTGGAATTCATGGCAGATGAGTTGAAAGAAATCGAACAGATTTTACCTGAATAATTTCAGTCTGAATTGTATGCTGATTTCACCTTATTATTGAAAACGATAAGGTGAAATCATTTATTTTAAGGATGCTCCTGTCCAGTCATATACATATTTCCTAGATTTAACCATGCGATTGCATCTCCTCTGGCTGCTGCTATTTTAAAATATTCAAAAGGTTTTTAAAGTCACTAGCATCTATATCATTTAATAACAAAAGAATGGAATATTATTGAGTAAAAAAACAGAAAAGTGTTAGGAATGCTCGAAAAAAATATATACATTCGTATAATATTCACCTTAAATACTTGTGATATGAAGCAATTAACTGTAGTATTCGCTCTGTTGTGTATTTTTGCTTGTAGTAGCGAAGATATTGTAAGTACCGTTGAGGAATCTGTAAAGCCGGCTAATGAAGTGGCTATACAAACTGTTAATTTGCTTGATAGCCTTGAAATTATGGATTATATTTATAGCATTATTGGACCGATGGCTAAGACACGATCAAATCTACCAGGGGGAGGGTATATTCTTCCTGATAATTGGGATTCTCAATTAACAGATGAACAGCGCGAATTGATCAGGAACTCTTTCCCACGACCTCTCTTTTCTGCTGAAAGGAATGCTTTAAGGAAATCGTTTCCTTTAGTTGAATATTCCAATACAGTTGTTATGAATTATCCGTCATCTGGATATAATTGTTTTGCCTATTCGTTGGGGTTTAATAATAAGTGGATAGAGTTTAGTACTTGGGATCAAGTAAGATATGGATATGAAAATGCGAGTTCCGTGTATCATGCCGCTTATGATTACATGAAAGGGGCAACCTCAATATCAAGATACTATCCTGTAGTTTGGGGTTGGGGAAATACCCCTCTGCATGCATCTCTTGGAGGTAGTCCCCATTGCGAGGCACCTTATTCTAAGATGGGGCGTATGTGGCTATTGTGGCACCTTGTAAGTGTGTTTTCTAATGGAATGTATGGAGTTCCTGTGGAAACCTATGGGGCAGTTTCTCCTACCCGTAGTCTAAGTGAAATAGATGCTAATGCAATGAAAGAAATAAGTGAGGATATTCACGAAAATATAATCTTCTCACCGGATGAGTTGATGATGATTGCTAGAAAAGTAAAAACATGTAGAGATAGTTCAAGGTTTGAATCTCTGTTTAATGAATGGAAGGAAGCATGGCATTACTCGCTTAGTAATAACACTGCTACTACAAGAAATTTACCTCAATATGCCGATTTAAAGGCTATGGGAAAAGAAATCATTCCATTATTGATTGAGAAGATGGTAACAGAAGAGGATAATTTCTTTGCAATAAGATTGTATGAAGATCTACAAGATAATCCTAATCTGATAATACGATATGCGAACGATGATCCACACCAACTTGAAGGATTACAACAAACAACCAAAAAAACTATAAAGAAGTGGTTAGAATATAATTCCAATTAAAGTTATCTTGGGAATGATAGGTTGTTGGATATTGCGTATACCTTTAAATTAAGAATATCGGCTCAAATTGGGCCGATATTTGAATATAAATATTCAAGAAATGGGATATCAATAATAATAGAGATAAGTCTGTTTTTAGGATCTTTTGCTGGAGTGTTTCTCGTTTGATTTTACTGTGAAAAACTTATTTGTAGTCTTAATCGAAAAATGAATTTTTGAGGTAAAGAAAATATGAATAATATTTCTCTGCTTTTGAAAGAACTGAATGTCATATGTGAGGATTATGAACGTAGGGAAAAACTTACTGAATACTTTCAGTTCACATCGGATATACATCGTATGATTTATACCATAAATACAGTTGAGGACTGTCATCATCAGATACGGAAAGTGACAAAAAAACAAGGGCGTGTTCCCTAACAACACCGCCCTTAAAAAACTGTTTTACCTCGCTTATCGCAATATATGTAAGAAATGGACCATGTCATACTGGCTAACTGGGGAGCTAGTGCACGACAACTGGCGATAAAATTTGTAGATAGGTTTAAAATGTTGCAATTTTACGTCCGTTGGGACGGGTAGTCCTGCTCCTTGGCGCTGGCCGTTCACCGACCGATGAGATTGAATGAGAATAAAGCATACATAGTTTAATTTACACATCTCCCTGCCTGGTGAATGATTCCTCTTGTTCTTTTCTTCTGCAAACGATTTTTCATTTTCATTTCTCATATTCTCATAAATAATACGGTAATTATATGTAAATCAATAATATAATAGTATGAGAAATAAAATATAAAATGGTATTTCTCATACTATTTCTATCATTTATCCT